>Ga0272440_1002874_pt1 | contig 13181 bp, 7 predicted proteins | sample SSMMMBAug17_FD_192440 | JGI IMG/M metagenome (GOLD analysis project Ga0272440, IMG submission 192440) | Marine sediment archaeal communities from Little Sippewissett salt marsh, Falmouth, MA, United States - SSM-MMB-Aug17 | ecosystem: Environmental > Aquatic > Marine > Wetlands > Sediment ...
GACACTCATTTCTTCAGCAGCCGATGCCATCGCATTGATATTGGCCGACATTTCTTCTGTTGCAGATGCCACAGTTTCAGATTGCGCTGTCATTTCTTCTGAACCACTTGCCAACATATTTGATATGCTTGACAATTGATCGGCTGATGTAGACAATGTACCGGAGTGTCCCTTAATCTTTTCTAAGACAGAATGTAGATTTGTCACCATGTCTTTCAAGGCCAGCATAAGCGTATCTTTATCAGAGCGTAGTTCTATCTGAACGGTCAAATCTCCTGACGCAATTGTTGCAGCGATTTCAGTAATATTTTGAGTCGCTGAGGTCAGTTTGGTCAGGTTTTCATAAATGCGGGAATATTTTTCATATTCTGATTGAGTGTCTGGATCTGATGGCGAAATTTCTGTATCGATGGACAGGTCGCCCACACTGATCATTTGAAGATTACTCTCCAGTCGTTCGATTTCAACTTGATTATACTCTCCAATTTTTTCTGCAATGTCAGCGTTTCTTTGTGTCTCGCGCATGAGCTTGTTGACCTGGGTTTTATCAATAACGACATCCCATGTACCCAGGATTTTACCTTCCCTGTTTTTGATCGGTTCTGCACTATATTCGAATTCAAGATCATTGCCAGCAATATTTGCACGCGTTTCCCGAGTACATGAACGTCCATTGGACATTGCTTGGGCACAGGCACAATCTTTCGTATTGCAATCAGCCGCTTGGATCAGATCATAGCATTTTTTACCAACCAATGATTTGGCATCACTACCAAGTATTGATGCACCATTATCGCTGATAAACTTAATTGTAAACTCATTGTCAATAATCATTGCCAATGGTACAGGAAAGTCGTTGATATATTTAACAAACATATCCATCAGGGCATTTCCGCCTGCAATGACATCTGCAAATGCCCCGGTAAATTGACTCTCATCACCCCGCTCGTTGAATCGACCTTCCTCGGTCAGGTTGACCAGGTCGTTAAACGCTTTGATCATCCGATCAATTGTTTCCGGAACTGTATCGATGGCCTGGGACAAGATACCAATTTCATCTGTTGTATTGACATTCAGGCGCTTTGAAATATCTCCCTTTGAGACTGCTGTGGCGACATCCACCGCTCTGATAATAGGACGGGTAATTGATCTGGCAATAAACATGGCAACAATAGCAATCAGAATAATCCCTATAATTCCAATGATTGCTATCAACCAGGTCATTTCAGTAACAGATTGAAATGCTTCACTTTTTTCTTTTTCTGCAATTAACACCCAGGTTTCACTGCCAACTTTGACCGGTGTATATCCGATTAATTTGTATGTGTTGTCATGTTTATCGTAGTAGAGCATTTCACCTGTTTTACCACTCAATCCTTTTCGAACAGGGTCAATATCCTGTTTTGCGGTCGAAGGATTGGCCAGGGTATATTTGACAGATTTCTTTTCAGGATTGAGAACCGAATCCGAGCGCATTAACATGTCAGAGCCAACAAGATATGTTTCTCCAGTTTTTCCCATGCCCTGGCGGGTTTGCATCAAGTCATTGATTGATTCTATGGATAGTTTAAGGGCAACGATCAGCTCTATCTCATTATCAATAATCAATGGCTCGGCAATAAATGATGCGGGCGCATGATTACTGGGAGGATAAAGAGACACATCCGATAATTCAGGCTTCTTTGTTTGTAACACCTGCCTGACAAGTTTTCCCAGACTCGTGTTGGCATATTTACCAGATATTAAGTTGGTACTGTAGTCAGATTCATGGGAAACAGTGTAAAAGACACGGCCTTTGGGATGAATTAAAAACAAATCATCGTAATGGTTTTTTTCTATATAATCTGTATAAAAATCAGACTTTTTATGGGAATTCTTGGGTGCAATGGCTTCTTCCAAATCCATTTTGGTAATGATTCCCCAATGCATTCCTTTGATATTCAAGGGTGCGGCCTCGATCATGACCAGGGCACCTTTACTATCTGTAAAAACCTGCTCAAATGGCTTCATCGTTTTTATTACTTTATCAATATATTCGGTATGAATTTCATAGCCTATGACATATCGACCATTCCCCATTGTCAACATATCACTTCGAAAGGCAGTCATATTATTATGATGCCCAACGAGATATGTTTCACCAGATTTTCCCATACCAGCGCGTGGTTGAACAATGGCATTGATATCTGCACCTGATAATTGAAGGGCACAAACACCAATGGTTTCTCCATTACTGCCTGTTATGGGAGTGCCAACAAAAGCGGAGGGCTTTCCTTTATTTGGGGAGTAGGGTTCGAAATCCCAAAAAGTTGTTGTATTGGTATCAACAACTTTTCGCCAAAGTTTTCCCAATCCTTCATTTTGAAGCGATCCCATTTTTAAAGATTTTCCAAGTTCTTCTTTTTGTTGCGCTGTAAACCCAACAATGCCATTTTTGCCAAAAATGATATAACAATCCAGGTATCCATATCGACGAATGTAATTTTGAAAAAAAGCCTGACTGTTACCCAAGATTTTTTGATAAAAACTGGACTTGCTTGAAAAACTCTGTTTTTCATGTTGGTATACAGTTAATTTATCTACCAGATCTTCCACATCTCGTGTATTGGCGAGAGATTCCACATCACTACGATAGCGCTTGAAAAGTGTTTCTATCTGTCCCTTTTTTAAATATTCTGTTGCTTTCAATCGGCCAAAGGCTTCCTTTCTCAGAGTACAAACCGTTTCCAAAACAATGTTCAGATTTGTTTTCTGAAGCTTATAGAATTTTTCAATTTGAGTTTTCTTAATTTCTCGAAGTGAAACCAACTGGTTGTTGGTTAACTCCGAAATGGCCGTGCTGGATTTGGACAATGCAATAATGCCCATAACAATGAATGGTATCAATCCTACCAGCAGGAAAACAATAATTAAACGGGTTCCCAGTTTCATGTTGCGAAACATAATTTTTTCTCCTTTTTCTTAAATTAATTTAAAAATCGATGTGCATTTAATATCACCAGCAAATTGTTTTTCAGTTTACAAACACCAGTGATAATTTCATTGTCTCTGGTATCGAGACCATCACTCAAGTTTGGATCTGGCGTGTTTCGACTTTCCTCAATTTGATTTTCAGAAACACGCACAACATCACCAATTTGATCAACCAATACCCCAAAAGATTCACCGATATCGCTCTTGAATAAAATAACCCGACCCGACATATGGGTTTCATCAGTTGCTTCCAAACCCAGCAATCGTTTAAGATTGATTACCAGATGAATATGCCCGCGAATATTTACATATCCTCTGATATGGTTTGGAGAATGAAACACAGGGGTAAATTCAACCTTTGATGTTATTTCTTTTACACCCAGAATATCCACTCCAAAGAGACGTCCCAATAACCAGAATGTACAGAAATCTCGTCGATTATCTGTATGAACATTCTTTTCTTCAACGATAACTTCGCCTTCAACATTATCATCTTTTTGATTTCCCTCACGATTAAGAAGTTCAGAAATCTGCAATAACAAACGCTCCCGATCAATTTTAACCTGATAAGCATCAAAGCCAGCCTTCAATGTGCGGACACGATCAGCATCAGTATCCAAAGCTGTGACAGCCATTGCTGGAATATCTTTATATCGCTGCTCCTGTCGGATGGCCTTGATAAATTCCCATCCATTCATTTCTGGCATTTCAATATCAGAGACAATCATATCAAATTGTTCTTCCGCCAACCTTTCCAGGCCTTCCTTACCATTCTCAGCAACAACCACATCATACCCATCCGCTTCAAGATACCTCCTTTCCAATTGTTGTAGAAAAATTGTATCCTCAAGCAGAAGTATTTTCTTTTTACCTTTGAGGTCTTTTTGTTGCTTCTTTCGATCCGAAAACCAGTTTGGTTCCAACAATTCAATAAGACGATAGATATCCAGAAACAAGGTCAGTCTATTCTGTATTATTGAAGTTCCTAAAAGTCCCTCTTCCATATAGCTTTCAATATTCAATTGCATGGGGGCTTCTGCAGTATCCACCACTGCAGAAAGTAAAATTCCAAAAGGACGCTTGATATGTTTTGGAAGTAAAAGAAAAAGCGTTTCATTCTCAATACATGGTGAGACAGAAAGTATTTTCTCTAGCCGAACAATTCGCGTAGAAGTTTCATCAATGGTGATAAATTCTTTTTTGCCAATTTTTTCCATTTGATCCAAAGAAATTTTTTCAATGCGCCGAACAAGGGGTAATGGAATGGCAAATTGTTCTGTTTCACCACTTTTGATCAACAAAACAGTCTGGGTTTCCCGAGCAACAATTTCTTTGGTTTGACTGGAGGGGTCTTCTTCAAAGTTGCTGTTCAATTCAACTCGTGTATGGCGAGCGATACCTTCAATGTCTAAAATCAGCGCAACTTTGCCATCACCCATAACCGTTGCACCAGAGTATATATCCAGATTTTTAATTGCCGAATGCATCGGTTTGACAACAATTTCCTCGGTTCCAATAACCTTGTCAACAATCAGCCCAAATCGTTTTGTGCCGATTTTAACCACTGCAAAAGTGAGTGACCGTTGTGCTTTTTCCTGCCCCTGTAAAATGGCCGTTGCAATTTTACGATGTTTCTCAGTTACTTGAGAGCGAACATTTTCAGTAAATACACTGCTTCTGGAAAGTACTTCAGACATGCGTATCATGGGAAGTAATTGTCCGCGAAGTCGATAAACTTCCTGTTCGCCAGCACATTCAATTTTGTTATAAACATCATTTTTGTAAAGAGAGACCAATTCTTCCAAATTGACCTGGGGAATTGCATATCGAAGATCATCCACAACAACGACCAGGCAAGGAATAATCGCCAACGTCAATGGCAAACGAATGTTCATGCTGGTGCCTTCACCTGGTGTGGAATCAAGTTCGAGAGATCCTCCCAAATGTTCGATCGATGTTTTTACAACGTCCATACCTACGCCGCGACCAGAGACATCACTGACCGTTTCAGCAGTAGAAAAGCCAGATAGCATGATCAACGAATTGATTTCTTTTTCAGACATTTGAGAAAGTTCTTCACTTGTTTTTATGCCATTCTCAATGGCACGCGACTTCACAGACTCAGGATCGATGCCTTTACCATCATCTTTTATCAAAATATTAATTTGGCCGGCTTCATGATATGCTTTGACCAATATCTGCCCCGCTTCTTTTTTACCGGCATTTTTGCGTACAATGGGTGTTTCAACACCATGATCACAACTATTTCGTATCAAATGAATGAGCGGATCAGAAAGGGATTCAAGAATCGTTTTATCCAGTTCAACTTCCTGTCCCTGCATATTGATTTCAATTTGTTTCCCCAATTTTTTGGTTAAATCACGTACAATGCGAGGCAATTTTGAAAATACATTGCCCACCGGCTGCATACGTGTTCGCATGATGGTTTCCTGAAGTTCGGATGTGACAATATCCAGACGCTGAGATATTCCATTCATAATAGGATCAGATTTGTCTGCTGCCAGAAGATGTTGGTTTCTAACCAATACCAGTTCACCGGCCAAAGTCATCAATTGGTCGAGAATGTCTACATGTATTCGAATCGTCTCTGGATGATCGGATGTTACTTTATTAAAATTATCTTCTGTTTTTTTTGGCTGCTTTATTTTAGGTGGTGCTTTTTGGGGTGCTTTTTGGGGTCCTTTTTGCGGTGCTTTTTGAGATCCTTTTTGAGGTTCTTTTTGCGGTGCTTTTTGGGGCTGAGATTTTTTTGCCTGAACTTTGTTGGGTTGTTTCATAGGCGCTGTTTTGGCGAGATTATTGTTATCCGATGCTGCCAACATATCCACCTGTCGGATGTGTGACATTGGAAGTGACGTGGCATTTTCAATTTTTCCTGGATCGATAGATGTTGAAAATAGTACATGATACATCAAGGGGTTGGCATAGATTTCATCAATACAAATATCCTTTGCCTCTGTATGTAATTTGGCATCAATGATATATCCATTTTTCAACAAATTTTTTACAACGCTCAGGGGAGAGAATCCTTCTTTGTTCTGAATATCATGAAGATCAAAGTCCAATACATAGGCATAATTATTGGAAGCGGGAATATTTTTCAGAGTGTACTGACTGATATCAAAGTCAATTGTTTTTCCTTTAATATCTTTCAATGTGGCAGATGTTTCCATTTCACGCTTTGATTCCGGTGAGGTTTCATCATCAATCAAATTCTGGATACGTACTTTGATATCGTGAACATCATAACTATTACTGTCTTTTAGATTATCAATCATGCTATCCAAAACATCAGTACCCGACAAAAGCGCATCGATATATTTTTCTTCAACTTTTATCGATCCGGATCGAATCATCCCCAATAAGGTTTCCATAATATGGGATAATTCACAAATACGATCAAAACCCAAAAATGCAGATGCGCCTTTGACAGTGTGAATGGAACGGAATATTTTGGCGATTCGGTCGGGATTTGCCTCTTCTATTGATTTTTCCAATACCAGAAGTTCTGATTCGACAATATCCAGATGCTCTTTTGCTTCTGTGCCAAATTCGTTGTTTATTTCCTGTTGATAGCTCATAAAGACTCCATTTTTTGTTGAAATATCTTTTGAAAAAGCGTTTATCCATTTGATATGAATGTGTCGTTTTTTATGCAAATAGAGACTGTTGCTAGTGTCGTCTCTTCGATCAGACAATAACGAAAAACGCTTCTTTTCGATATTTTTTCAAAAGACCCTAATGTTATTCAATTATTTTATATATTCGATTCAATCGTGTCATTTGAAACAAATTAGTGATATCCTGATTCGCATTTACAATTTCAAGCTGAATATCTGAAGATTTCTGTTGCGCCATATTTGAAAAAATGACAAACAGGCTTAAACCAATGGAATCCACATCATTGACAGAAGACAGGTCAAACCGGAATTGTGTTTTTCCCTTATCCAGACAATCGTGCATGACATAACGAAAACTGTCCGCATCTTCAGCAGTGATATCTCCGCTGGGATGAACAACTGTCCAATCATCCATTTCCTTAATATGAAACTGTGTGGACTGATGGGCTGTAACGTAGACAGTTATTATATTGCCAAAGTCATTAAATTCCATTTCGTCGGCAAAAGAATTGACAAGGCATAAACCTCTGTTTCTAATTTGAGTTGGATCTTCAGACATTCGGTAATTGATACTGTTATAATCAAAGCCATCTCCTTCATCCTCAACAACAATCTTGAATCGTTTGTCGGCAAGGTGGGTGACCTTTGCTGAAACAGTCAAAGCTTTGTCTTTTTTATTACCATGTTCTATGGAATTGTTAATTAATTCTCTTAAAATCAAAATGATATTTCCATCTTCTTCAATCTCATAAGTTTCTAAAAAACTTCTGATTTCTTTGATGATTTTATTAATCATTTTAATTTCTGAAGAGAATTTGAATTCAATATAGTCCTCATCTTGAAAGGTAGTTAACATGTTTTTTCCTTTTGAATTTGAATTAACTTAGGAGTGCGCTTATAATAGATTCCCCTTTTTGGCTGGAGTTCCAAATTTTTAGATCTGGAACTCCAATCAATGGGACGCTTATTTTACGAGCATTCCTTAATAGTTATGGAATTTCCAATGCAAACAATAACATATCATCTGTTTGTTTAAAGCGAGTAAATGTTTCTATTTCATTCCAAACTGAAGCGATCATGTCATCAATTGGCAGATGTATGTTTGCTTGCAAATAATTAAACAATCCGGACGATGTTAAAGTAAATTTTTTACCGCTTACACCATCCACATAAAAAGCATTGGGGATCCCATCGGAGTATAGAATTAAACGATCTTTAGAGTGAATGGAAAACGTTTTTGTTTCAAAAGACACCTCTGAAAAAAGACCCAGAAAATGCCCTGCAATATCAATTTGATGCAATTTATTATTTTTGCTGTCATAATAAATCATTTGAGGGTGAGCAGCCGAAACAGCGGATAATTGATATTTTTCAAGATCCACGCGAAGAAACAAGCTGGTAACCATTCGTTCATTTTTTCCATTTTCTAGCAAGGAATGATTGAGTAATTGGAAAAAGGTTTCACCTGTCTTTTGCGTACGGCAGTTTTCATCAAAAAAAGACTTGATCATCACTGTATGATATGATGCCGCCATATCATGTCCAGCAACATCAGCAATAATTATGTCACATCCTTTTCTGGTATCTCGGATATCAATAAAATCACCACCTAAATCTTTCAAGGCTTGAATGCGATAAGCAATGGGTACCCTATACCCATTTTTTCTTAAACAGATAAGGTCTTTGTAGGTGACAATGGCATCGTTCAATTCCTTTCGAAGTGTAGAAAAACTGCGTTTATATGAATCAATCTCGCGTGTCAGGTCAATATTCTGTCGAATCAGGTCTGCATATTTTTTTTCCTCTTGTGCTTTATTTGCCGCAATCTTTTCAAATACTTCCTGGACTTTCTCGCATACATCATCCGGCTCAAAAGGCTTGGGAAGAAAATCATCACATCCCAGCCGAATCAATTCAATAAGTGTTTGCTTGTCACTGTATCCGGTAATGACAATAATGGGCAAATTGATACCTGCCTGGGAGATACTTTTGATTAACTGAAGTCCATTCAACTCCGGCATTTGGATGTCTGTAATTAAAAGGTCGAACATCCGATCATTTTGAAATGAAGTTTGAATTTCCTCAAATGCGGCCTTGCCATTTGATACTGCGGTTAGTTCATAGCCCTCGTCCTCTAAAATAAAAGACAATGAGGTTTGCATAGCGATGTCATCTTCTGCGATTAAAATATGTTTTTGTTGCATGGCATTTTCTTTTGTTTGTTGTGGTCATACTCGATGTTCATGTTTTTAAAGGTAAGCTAGCGTTGCTCGTTCCCCCGATCTGCGTGGGAACGAGCAACGGCGCTTGTTTGCAAAAATTTATGAGTATCTGTATGAAAGTTTTGTGCCACATATGGTTGTAAAGGTTAACCAATTAATATAAAACAAAATAATTAAATATACTATAAAAACAAACATGCAATATATATTTACAACGTTTTAAGCAATCATGCTTTAATATCTTATAATTAATAGGTTTGATGAGTTGGAGACAAAAATTTCGTTTTGGACAAAAGTTGCACCTTTTTAGTTTGCTGTTAAATACAAACTAAAATAGATAAGGTGAAAAAAGTTTAAAAGGAACGGCTTGAATGCTATATCTATTCAAAAACTGATCATGATTGTAAGTGGCTGGAAAATTGTATGGCAAGTTGCAAACATGATATATAAAAAATATCAAAAAGCTTTGAGTTTTTACAAAGCTTTCAAAACAATAATCCGAGAAAATATTGAGGAATTAAAAGGTTTTTTTGTATTAAGGAACGTTCTGAAAATAAGTTCCTCATTAAATATAGGTTCATTCAGTTTTTTGAACCATGATTACACTGAAGAAGATGAAAAAGATGAATTTAAAGTGTCTTTATTTCATCTTATTCATCTTTTTCAGTGAAATCATGGTTCAGAAACGAATCAACAAATATTGAATAATGAGGAACTTATTTTCAGAGCTTTCCTAAGCAACAAAGCAAACAAAAATTTTTTGGAAGATTTCTATGTTACGAGTAAGAGAAATCATTTGAAAGAACAAAGGAAAGGGCGAATCTCAGTCATGGAAACGTTGAAGGGTCTAGTTTTGAAAGACTGTTAAAAAATATACATTTTCTTAGCCTGACGGCTATGGGCTAAAGCCCAACGCTGAATGGAGATATGACGCTAAATCCGAAGGCAAACGTTTCAGAGCTTTCCTAAGCAAAAATACATCAGCGGAAAAACAAAGAACAAAAACAAAATAGTATTCCATACAAATAAACTGGATGCCATGCGGGTGTCCAACTCAAATATAATGGCGACGACAACAGAAAGAATTGCTACAGGCATAAAAGATTCTATGATAACAACATATTGCATAGAGGAATCAAGGGGAAGAATCCAGGTAAGTAGCAATGCAACCAGGGGGGAAATTAAAAACTTGATGATAATCAATAAAAAATGATGCTTTTTATAAGAAATTTGCCGGCTGATTGAATAGGTCAATCCCAATGAAAAATAATAAATTGAAATGGATATCAACAAAAAACTTTCAACAGGCATGTCAATAGCTGGACGCAATATATGACTTTTCTTTAACAACAAGGCAAACAAGGTGGTATACAGAGGAATATTTCGAACATTAATTAATGTGCTCATAACCAACTGTTTTGTTGAAATTTCCTCTTGCGTGGCCTGTATCCATCGCGCATAAGGAAAAATAAACAGAAAAAGATAAAAGACAAAGTAAAGTAAGAAAATATAGGATAACGCCAGCCCTTGTTCACCCAGTAGCAAATAGCAAATATAACCTCCCAACGTAAATCCATGATTGGATAATGATGCTGTTATTACGAATGTGCCATGAGATTTATGGGGCAGATTAAGCGGTAATGCAAACAAATGCCCGGCAACAAAGCCGAGTATGACGATACATAACCCAGATAATGGTAAATAAATTAACTCTTTTGATATTCTGAGTCCCCACACTGTCCAAAGGATAATAATTGGATCAAACATACACAGATTAACCAATACAATCCGTCGGGCAAGCTGATCAGGCGACGAAATGTATTTTTTTGTAAACATTCCAATGAGAAAGGGACCAATTATCACGCTTTGAAAAATAAAAAACTGATATGTTACTGACATAAATTCGCCTTTTCTAATAAGGAATATCCGAGAAATAAAGGCGCCCATTAAATGAGATACTTATTTTTAAAATTTTCCTAAAATTTTTCAAAAGGCTTTTTGTTGCATATCTGCCTTACAAACCTTTTTGAATTCCTAATATGGATCGAGCTTCATCTGATGTTGCAATATCGCGATTGAGCATGTACGAAAGATCGACAATTTTTTGAACCAATTGCGCATTGCTTTTTGCCAACACGCCTTTTTTAATAAAAATATTATCTTCAAGCCCAACACGAACATGTCCACCCATATGAATCGCCATTGATGATAGATTGATCTCAGATGCCCCAACGCCAACCACTGACCATGTAAAATTATTTTTTCCAAACAATACAGTTGCTTTGGTATGAAGAAAAGTTAAATCTTCGGGATTTCCACGAATGCCTCCCAAAACTCCCATGACAAATTGAATATGAAAAGGGGGTGAAATGAATCCCTCATTAACCAGATAATCCAGGTTGTACAAATGGCCAACATCATATATTTCGAGTTCCGGGCTGGTTTTTGTTTCTTGAATCATACGACAGAGATATTCAAAATCCGCAAATGTGTTTTTAAAAATAAAGTCTTTACTGTTCTCAAGATAACTTTTTTCCCAACCATATTTGAAAGTTTGAATGGCAGAAAGCGATTTATGAAGGGCAAAATTAATGGAGCCCATGTTAAAAGAACACATTTCAGGACGCAGAATGGGGATAACTGCGGTTCGTTCTTCGATTGTCATCAATGTTGATCCGCCAGTTGTAATACAAATAATAACTTTAGATTGCCCTCGAATACGTCGCACAATGTCTTCAAATAGCGCCGGATCTGACGAAGGAAAACCATCATCCGGACGTCTGGCATGAATATGCACAATAGCAGCCCCTGCATTGGCAGCTTCTATTGCAGCGTTGGCAATTTCTTTAGGTGTAATAGGCAAATATGGTGTAAGAGATGGGACAGTTGCCGCACCTGTAATTGCTGCGGTTATAATTAATTTTTGCATACACCCTCCCTTACACAATGGCGACAGGACGAACCCAGCCAGCGCTGGCGCCTTTAATTTTAATTGGAAAACATACTACTGTAAACCCAAAAGGTTTGCCAATTTGTGAAAGATTTGCCATTTTTTCCATATGACAATAGCCCTTTTCAATACCAGCAAAATGAGCTTCCCAAATCACTTTTGGATCACCAGTTTCCTGAAATTCCTGAGCGAGATAGGGTAATGGACGATCCCAACTCCAGGCGTCAATTCCAACAACACGTATTCCTTGTTCTAATAAAAATAATGTGCTTTCTCTATCCATGCCAGCACCTTTAAACAAATATTCTGGACGTCCCCAAAATTGATCTGCTCCTGTTTGAATCAAGACGATATCCATGGGTTTGAGCTGATATTCAATTTTTTTTAATTGCAACTGAACATCCTTAACAGTTATTCTCTCGCCATCATCCTTATGGCGAAAATCCAGCAAAACACCATCATTATAGCACCATGATAGTGGGATTTCATCAATAGGGGTTGCAGGTTTCCCCCTGTCCATTGTTGGATGATAATGATAGGGGGCATCCAGATGTGTACCTGAATGTGTTGTTAGTTTGATAAATTCAAGTGCCCATCCAAGTCCATCCGGAAGCTGTTCTTTTGTCAATCCTGGAAAAAAAGATGTCATTTGTTCCGCTCCTTGCTTATGATCCACATAGTCTATTGATGGAATCATCATGGGCGGATCTCCAGGTAAATCCGATTCGATGGAGATGCTTAGATCTATAAATTGTCTGGTTGCCATTTTACTGCCTTATTATTCTTTCGCCTATTGGCACAAATAATAAATGTTTTCATTCGCCTTGGAGCGTTCTGAAAATAAGTTCCCCATTAAATAAATGTTCAGTCAGTTTTTTGAACCATGATTACACTGAAGAAGATGAATAAGATGAAATAAAGACACTTTAAATTCATCTTATTCATCTTCTTCAGTGTAATAATGGTTCAGAAACGAATCAACAAATATTGAATAATGAATAATGAGGAACTTATTTTCCGAGCATTCGCTTTTTAACTTTTTCAAGTAAATTCATGCTTAATTGATATTGTAGAAAAAATCAACTCATTAAATTTTTTGTTTCTTCCTCACTTTTAAAGATTGACATTTTTCTCTATATTCGTAATAATAATCGTTGAATTATGTTACATGTTCATGTTTTGAAAAAACAAAAATTCTATAGATATCATTTAATAAATAGAATAAATCTTTTAAAACCAAGTAACGTTCTGAAAATAAGTTCCTCATTATTCAATATTTGTAGATTCGTTTCTGAACCATGATTACACTGAAGAAGATGAATAAGATGAAATAAAGACACTTTAAATTCATCTTATTCATCTTCTTCAGTGTAATCATGGTTCAGAAACGAATCT
>Ga0272440_1002875_pt1 | contig 13178 bp, 9 predicted proteins | sample SSMMMBAug17_FD_192440 | JGI IMG/M metagenome (GOLD analysis project Ga0272440, IMG submission 192440) | Marine sediment archaeal communities from Little Sippewissett salt marsh, Falmouth, MA, United States - SSM-MMB-Aug17 | ecosystem: Environmental > Aquatic > Marine > Wetlands > Sediment ...
TATTATTATCGTTCAATTATGGTTTTTCATGGCATAATTATTGCCTTCTAGTTCCCGCGCTTCAGCGATTATCGTTGTGCGCATCTCGACAAGTGTGCATTCCAATTTTTTCGATAATTAATATCGGACGCATTCCGGACATTCTCTTAGCCCCGATAGGGGCGACATCTTTGTAGACTGGGGCGTTAGCCCCAGATAATTGAATGAAGACTCAGTTTCTTAAGCCCCGATAGGGGCGACATCTTTATAAGCAATCAAGAATATTTATGTCGCCCGTATCGGGGCTAAGATACTGACCGGTCAATTACCTGGGGCTAACGCCCCAGTCTACAAAGATTCCGCCCCTATCGGGGCTAAGAAAAGAGTATGTTCTTATTTTTCAGGATCTTCTTATGGGCCCTTTCATTCCCACGCAAAGCGTGGGAATGAAAGGGCAATAAACATGCCATGAAAAACCATAATTGAACGATAATAATGAGAAATTTATTTTTTGAGTTTTCCTAAGTAAGTATATTTCAAATGGCCAAAACCGATAATCTAATTGATCGTGTGTGATTTTTCAATATTTATTTTCTTTAATTATTCTTTTTGATTAAATACCAAGAATGAATCGCATTTTAACACATATCGAGGCATTGTTATTGCAATAAAAATTTTAAAATTTCCAAGAAAACAGCATTATGTAAATTAATACAGATGCATAAAAATTTCAGTACCCGCAATGGAGCAACATATGAATCAAAAATCTGTTGCAGTAATCGCAACGCCTGATGAAAAACAGATGGCAATGGTTGTGGATGTTTGCAACAAGTGTCATATTCAGAGTGTTGGGATAAACAATCTTGACAGTCTGCTAGAGCAAGTCAAGGAAAAAGAATTTACCCTGCTGATCATCTCAAATAAAATCACAGAAAATAATCTATGTGAAAAAATTGTTTCAATTCGTAATATTGCATTGGATAAATATTTACCAGTCATTGCATTATGCTCTCACATCCCAGAAATATCTCAGGAAGAAATGAAACCCCTTATTCGTGCTCCCTTTGATTTACTTTTCTATCCTACCCATCCAAGCCTATTGGCATGCAAAATCCATATGATTCGAACTCTAGAGTACCAAAAAATGACGCTTCAAGCTGAATCGCAGAAACGCATGCTTTCCATGTCGGTCAAAAAAGCCTTTTTAAACAGTTTGACCTATGAAATTCGGACACCGATTAATTCAATAATAGGTATGTCTGAATTACTCATGGATGACAATCTTCCACAAAAACAAATGCAATATACACAATCCATTCGTCGTTCTGGAGAACTGTTATTATATCTGTTTAATACAATGGTTGATTATGCCAATATTCAATCCGGAGAACTTAAAATTGAAAGCAAGCCCTTTGACCCCCAAAATATTATCAAAAAAGTGGTGGGCATTCTTTCCGGACATCTAAAGGCAAAACGAACAGAATTGATTGAAAATATCGACCCTGCCTTACCCCGTGCCATGATTGGAGACCCCTATCGATTTGAACAATTATTATTTAACATGCTGCTTGTTACCATTCAACAGACGATCAATAATTCAATTATTCTAAATGTCCAAATCCAGAGCATCCATAACGATAAAATTAAACTGTATATTTCCACTGAGGATGACAATATGGATTTAACTGAAAACCAGCAAAACAGCTTGCAATTCAGCTCGGATATGGATGTTAATGATCTTCATATTGGTTTGACTATCACACGAATGATTGCCATAAAAATGGGCGGAAACACCGGTTTTTTTAAATCAACTGACAAACGAACAGAGCTTTGGTGTACTGTGAATCTAATCAAAACAACCCATCAACTTCACCCCCATTGTGACATCGCTGATGAAATGGAAAAAGAACTCTTTTCCTGTTCCGCTTTGACACCTGATGAAATTCGGATTTTGATGGTTGAGGATACACCAATCAACCAATTATTGGCAAAAAGGGTTCTTGCAAAAGAAGGCTTTAGTCAGGTTGATATCGCTGATAATGGTGAGGAAGCAATCAAGGCATTGGAAACAAAGGATTATGACCTGGTTTTAATGGATATTTTTATGCCTGTGATGAATGGTCTCGAGGCTTCACGATTGATTCGTTCTCAAAAAACAATTCGAAACCCGGAAATACCCATTATTGCCTTGAGCGCACAAGATGCTAATCTACAGGAAGACTATTCGGACTATGGGATTAGTTCATTCATGTTAAAACCTTTTGAGATCGATCGGTTTATTTCTGTTGCCCAAGAATTTTTTCCGCGACTATTTATGGGGAATGGCAACGATGAAAAGTCAGCCCCAGAGCCAATACAAGTTGAAGCAAAAGACAAGCTACCAATATTTGACAAAAAGGGTTTGCTGGAACGTCTTGAAGGGGATGAATCACTTTATCAGGAGCTTATGCAGGGTTTTCTTAGTGATATCCCGGTACAAATCAACAAAATAGAAAAATCCCTTGATTTTGACGATATGAAAACAGCAGAACAGCTTGCCCATACGCTAAAAGGTGCTTTTTCAAATGTTGGGGCATATTTATTGCAAGAAAAATCAAAAAATCTAGAAACATTGATTAAAAATGAAGATCTGGAAAAAATCAAGCCAGCCCTTCGAGATTTAATCAAAGCGTTTAATAACATTCAGCATTATATATAAATTATGAAAAATTCTGTCAGAGAAATATTGATTGCCGATGATGACTACACAAGCCGACGTTTGCTTGAAATCCGACTTCACAAGTTTGGGTATGAGGTCATTTCTGCTTGTGATGGCAAAGAGGCATGGGATATGATCCAAAAACAAGATTCACCCGACATGATTATTCTTGATTGGATGATGCCGGGAATCACTGGTGTTGATATTTGCAAAAAAATCCGGTCTTCAGATAATTATAAAGAAAGATACAAATACATTATCTTGTTGACGGCCAGAGGGGCAAAAGAGGATATTGTTTCCGGGCTTGACTCGGGTGCGGATGATTATCTCACCAAACCATTTGATGATACTGAATTGTTGATGAGAATTCGTGCAGGCCGTCGAATATTGGATCTTCAGGAAAAACTCCAATATTCTGCCACTCACGATGCATTGACCGGTATCCTCAACCGCGGAGCCATTCTTAACGAACTGGAAAAACTCGCTTCCAGAAGCTCACGCGAAAATACTCCCTTGAGTATCGGCATGCTGGATATTGATTACTTCAAACGTGTCAATGACACATATGGACATCTTGCCGGTGATGAAATTCTCAAGGAAGTGTGTAATCGAGTGATGAGTTGTCTAAGAAATTACGATCTGGTCGGGCGATATGGTGGGGAAGAAATATTAGTCTTAACGCCAGGTGCAGATCAAAGCCAAGCCTTGTTAATATTTGAACGTATCCGAAAATCCATTTGTGAACAAAAGATGCTGAGTGATGAAGTTGATCTGACTGTCAGTGTCAGTATTGGCATTTCAACCTATGGGGAGGATATGACCCCCAAGATGTTAATACAGGCAGCTGATGATGCACTTTATCGCGCTAAAGAGAGAGGAAGAAACCAAGTTTGCTATCCAGAATAATTTTCTTTTCCATCTTTTTCAACTTACATCATGTGCGCCTTGCCATGAACCCAACATGATCATTTTTTTATTGTTTTTTGCTGTAATGCCCAAATCTTCTATATTTACAGCGCATATTTTAACAATAATATAATTCCTGTTTAACATAATCATCATATTAATATCATATATATATCGCCCAATATCGAAATGAATGATAATATCAAAAAGCAGAAACTAACGATGATCTCAGGCGAAATTAAAGCATACAAAAAAAAATAACTTTCCCATTTTTTGGTTTCCATGTAGTGCGTGGAAACGAGGGGACACCTTAAATATAAAAAACGAAGGAAAAAAATATCATGAACAAACGCTTTCACACAGCATTGGCAAAAATAAAACAACAGGTTCTTTCACTGGGAACCAAAGTTGAAGACCGTGTCAATCTTGCAACAAGCGCGATTGCTTCATGCAATGCAGAAACAGCCATGCAGGTCATTAAGTCAGACTATGAAATTGATGAAGCTGAGGTTGAAATTGAAGAAGAATGCCTGAAAGCATTGGCTCTTTATCAGCCAGTGGCTGTTGACTTAAGATTTCTGGTTGCTGTTATCAAAATCAATAATGATCTTGAACGAATTGGGGACCAGGCTGTCAATGTTGCACAGCGAGTTGTCACCATGTCAAAAGAAACCAATGGTTGTGGTTTCTACTTTGACTATTCCACCATGATTCAAAAAGTAAAAATCATGCTGCGACAAAGCCTGGATGCTCTTGTCAATCTGGATATTGATCTTGCAATCAAGGTCTGCCAGATGGATGATGAAGTGGATGCAATCAAAAATGAGGCTTATCGTTCGATTAAAGGAACCATGAAACAGTATCCAGAACAGCTCCGATATTTGATCAATTTGTTTCTCATATCCCGCCACCTTGAGCGATTGGCAGATCATTCCACAAATATCGCTGAAGAGGTCATTTATATGATTGAGGGTGAAATTGTTCGGCATGGCAAAAAGATATTTGAAACAGATGATTAAAAAACAACCTGCGATGAAATATTGTTGATCATTCAAATGATGTATGATAGAGAAGCTTCCCAAGAATTTATCAATTAATATGTTTGATATTTCAAGCATATACAACAAACATTTAAGGTGCATATTCTATAAATTTTGGGAGGCAGCGACCACAGCTGAATTATTTCATAATCGTAATCGTTCCGTGTTCCAAACTGCTGAATATGCCCGAATCAGGAGGAAAAATGGCTTTTTCAGATGACTTAATGAAAACAGGCGGAAGTATAATTGTTGGAGCAGCTGCTATCATGGTGGCACCCATTGTTATACCCATTCTTGCTTCAGCAGCAAGACCCATTGCCAAAGCAGCAATAAAAAGCAGTATCATCGCTTTTGAAAAAATAAAAGTGGCTGTTGCTGACACGAGAGAAACCATTGAAGACCTGGCAGCCGAAGCGCAACAGGAAATCATTCAGATCACCGCTGAAGCCCGCCAGGAGCTGGCTGAGACAGCTGCCTAGTCATTGCGGTATTGATGACGCAGTATTTGCTCCGGCTTTACCTATAACCGGAGCATTATTGCTGCCTAACTGTATTATTTTTTTGGGAATACCCAATTCAACATTCCAGACAAAAGGCTCAATTCTGGGCCAAATGAGAACCATAACTAAATAAGGATAGCCAAATGATACCCGTTGCTTACATTAATCACGCAATCAATGGGCGATTACGTGTAAAAATTCCAGATAAAAGAAGAGATGAAACGTATTTTTCTAATTTAAATCAACAATTACGCCAATGTGAAAATGTCGAAAATGTTGTTTCCAATCCATTAAATGGAAGCGTCCTAATAACAGGTACAGGTGTCAATCAGGAAAAAATAACCAGTTATGCTGAAACACAGGGCCTGTTCAGTATTCAACAAAAAGATTCATTGCTTATGGCTGTTCCTCATATCCCAAAACCCTTGACAAAAGTGATGACACTACCCGTTGGTATCGTAAATGAAATAATCAAAACAGGAAGCAATAAATCAATTGATCTGGGAGGCTTCTTCTTTTTAAGCCTGATGAGTATCGGTATTTATCAGGTGGCTCGAGGCAATGTCATGCTTCCAAGCTGGCATACAGCATTTTGGTACAGCCTTGGACTTTATTCAACGCTTATAAAACCCGCTCAAAAAGCATAAGGACACAGCAAACCATGAGTAATATGCTAGTCTATGAAAAGCATACCCGGGTAAAAGGCAGGGGACGGTATAAAATTCCTGACCTCCTATACTCAGAATCATGCAAGATTTACTTGGAAAACACTTTGGCCAACCGGGATGGCGTATTAAAGGTTTCAGCCAATCCACGTACCGGAAATATACTGGTCCATTTTGATACAGATATCACCCATCAAAATATGACAGAATTGCTTGAACAGGTCTTGAAACAAGCCAATGGCATGTTCGATCAGTTGAGGCCTGGTGGGTTTGATATTACCAAGTCAGAGGTGTCATCTAATCTTACTGCACTTCAGGAATCTCAGGAAAAAGTCTGGCATACCATTGATACCGATTTGATTCTTCAGGAGCTTGGCTCTGATGATCAAAACGGCTTATCCATGTCAATTGCCCAAGAAAAATTCCTGATGTTTGGTCATAACCGGCTGCCTCAGGCCGAGAAACGATCTCCTATGGGGATGTTTGCCAGCCAGTTTACCAATTTACCGGTGGCCTTACTGGGCGTTGCTGCCGGTTTTTCTGCTTTGACGGGTGGTATTTTGGATGCTGCCATTATTACAGGGGTTCTGGTACTCAATGGATTTATTGGTTTTTACATGGAGTATTCAGCAGAGAAAACCATTCAGTCTTTAAAAAGTTTTATTTCACCCGCTGCAGAGGTCATACGTGATGGCAAAGAGCAAACCATTTCTGTGGAACAAATTGTTCCTGGCGATATTTTGCTTCTCAAACCGGGCACATATGTGGCTGCCGACTGTCGAATTCTTCAGTCCCTTCATTTAAGTATCGATGAATCTGCATTAACCGGCGAAAGCATGCCAGTTAGAAAAAAAGACATACTGATGGAAGTTGCTAACACACCTTTGGGAGATCGTGAAAACATGGCTTACATGGGCACTCTGGTGACCGGTGGTGAAGGTCGCGCCATTGTGGTTGGCACGGGCATGCGAACAGAAATTGGCCGATTGAAGATGCTTCTTGATGCCAACAAAACGCCGGAAACACCCATCGAAAGACAGCTCACGCACATGGGGAATCAACTGGTTTATATGGGGATGGCTATTGGTAGTGCAACCTTTGTGTTTGGTTTGCTGGTGGGATATGGGGTTGCGCAAATGTTCAAAATGAGCATTTTTGTCGCTATCGCCACAATCCCCGAAGGACTTCCCACTGCGGCGACGCTGACATTTGCATTGGGAATCAATCGCATGAGACGCGAGTCCATTCTCATTCGACAGCTTCAGGCGGTTGAAACAATGGGCGCTATTCAGACCATCTGCTTTGACAAAACAGGCACCATTACCCATAATCGAATGACTGTTGTAAAAATGTTTTGTGCAAGACGATCCATCGGCGTTCGCTCTGGTGAATGCTTTCTCGGTGATGAGTCCTTACAATGCACCGATTACGAAGAGCTGTGGATGTTGCTTCAGATTTCAGTTTTGTGTAATGAAACACAAGTGCGTTTTCAAGATGATGGTTCCTACCAACTCAATGGCTCTCCCACAGAGAGTGCTCTAATCGAAGTGGCAATGGCAGCTGGAATGGATATTAAAAAGTTGCGTAATGCTCATCCATTGCTTCAAGTCAATCATCGCTCTGAAAACCGACTGTACATGAGTACCATTCATCAAACAGCTGACAACAAAATCCTCGTGGCATTAAAAGGAAGTCCGCCGGAAGTGCTTCGGTTGTGCAAGTGGGAAATGGTTAATGGCGAACTCGTTGAGCTAACAGATGCACTTCGCCAAAGTATTGAAATTGCCAATGGTCAGATGGCTGGTGCAGCCTTGCGCGTTTTGGGAGTCGCTTATAAAATGATGGATACAATGGATGAGGACAACCTTGAAAATGACCTCATCTGGCTAGGCATTACCGGTATGACCGATCCCATCCGAAGCGGTGTAAAAGAGTTGATTCGAATGCTTCATCGAGCAGGCATTGAAACGGTCATGATTACCGGCGACCAGTCTCCCACAGCGCATGCAGTGGCCAAGCATTTAAATTTAAGTCAGTCCGATCATGTTGAAGTCTTGGACTCTACGACGCTTTTGGATATCAATCCCGATGTGATGGAAGCATTGGCAAAGAAAGTTCATGTCTATTCTCGTGTGAGTCCAACCCATAAATTAAAGATTGTTCAGGCATTACAGGCCAATGGCAAAACAGTCGCAATGACCGGTGATGGCATCAACGATGGCCCTGCTTTAAAGAGTGCAGATATTGGGATTGCCATGGGAGATAGTGGCACAGATATTGCCCGTGAAGTGGCTGATGTGGTTTTGGAAAAAGATGACCTGGAAACCTTGATTGAGGCGCTTCGGGGTGGACGAACAATCCAGGCCAATATCAAAAAATCGGTACGATTCTTTTTATCAACCAATTTCAGTGAAATTATGCTGATGACATCAGCAATGGTCGGTGGCATTGGATTTCCACTGAATGCAATGCAGTTGTTATGGATTAATATCATTTCCGATTTTTTTCCAGGAATCGCCTTGTCAATGGAGAGTCCAGATTCGGAAATACTCAATCGTCCGCCGCGGGATCCATCGGCACCATTATTTAATAATGCCGAATACCTGGACATGGCAAAGGAATCTGGTGTTATCACAGCCAATTCATTGGCCGCTTATCTGTATGGCATGACAAAATATGGCGCAGGCGCACATGCCAGCACTATTGCATTTCACAGTCTAACAGTGTCACAGTTGGTCCATACAATGGTATGTCGAACTGAGAATCGTCAATTATTCAGCGATGAAAAACTTCCCAGAAACCATTATCTGGATTTGGCTGTGGGGGGATCTCTGGCACTGCAAGTCTTGGCCAATCTTATTCCAGGATTAAAAAATATCATGAACCTGACCCCGCTCAAACTTGCTGATATCGTTGTTATTGGTGGAAGTGCCCTGTTTTCATCATTTGTGAATGATATTCTAAAAAAGAAATAAGCTGTTTGGGATACACAATCATCAAACAGTCAATAGGAGAAAAATAAAATGGGAAAAGATTTCATGGTTACATCCGAGTCTGTAACCGAAGGTCATCCAGATAAATTATGTGATAAAATCAGCGATGCCATCGTTGATAATTATTTGCTTCAGGATCCTTTTGCTCGGGTCCGCGTTCAATGTGCCTTATCCAGTGCAATTGTATTTATTGCCGCACGACATCGCTCCAAGGCTGTCGTTGATTTATCGCATGTTGCCCGCAAAGTAATTCGTGATGTGGGTTTCGATCAGAAAGAATTTGATGCCAATGCTTGCAGCATTTTGACCTCATCGCAGGACAAGCCGCCGGAAAAAAAGTATGAATTTGATGAAACCAAACTATCCGACGAAGAAATTGATCAGTTTCCGGTTCGCAATCAAGTGTCCTTATTTGGTTTTGCATGTGATCAGACACCCAACTTTATGCCGCTTCCAATTTATCTGGCGCACAAGTTGACTCATCGAATTGATCATGTCCGCCATTCCGGACTCATTGATTATCTAGGACCAGAAGCAACAGTGCAGGTGGGAGTGGAGTATCGGGAACGGATACCGCATCGGATTCATACAGTGGTGATCAATGCCAGTCAAAAAAACAACGCTGAAATTGATGAAAAACGCCTACAAGAAGATATTCAAGAGATCGTCATTGAGCCAATTTTTGCTGAGGAGGAGCTCAAGCCATTTCTCAAAACCCGCATTTTTATTAATCCCAATGGTCGTGTAAAAGGTGGCCCTGCATATCATTCCGGACTGGCAGGTCGAAAGAATGCCATTGATACCTATGGCGAATACTGTCGTCACAGTGGAAAAGCCCTAAGCGGCAAAGATCCGATCCGGATTGACCGCATTGGTGCCTATGCTGCCCGCCATGCCGCCAAAAATATTGTGGCAGCCGGTCTTGCAAAAGAATGTGAAATTATGCTGAGTTATTCCATGGGACTGACAAAACCGGTCACATTCAATATCGAAACCTTTGGCACTGGCAAATACGCGGACAATGAAATTGAAACCCTTGTCAAAGATCATTTTGATTTTCGATTGGGAGGCATCTTAAAAAAATTAACCCTCAGACATCTTCCAGCAAATCGATCCGGTGTATTTTATCAAAATTTGTCCACCTATGGACACATGGGACGAACCGACCTGGATCTTCCCTGGGAAAAGACTGATACTGCTGCTTTGCTTCAGTAGTTTGGATGGCGTGCTAAGGTAAATTTTAGCACGCCATTTTTATCAATACATTACTACTAGATACGTTAATTCCCCGAAATGACAGCAAACAACAGCTCTTCATAAGAACGTTCTATCCATCCTTCCGAAGTCATCACTTCTCTGACATTTTTTTGAACTTTGTATGACCAATCAGAAATATTGGCATCAGGGATTTTTTGAAAATAATCTTTCAGGCGGGTTACACTGACAGGCAATTTTAGAATTGGTTGCAATCTTTTTTTGGCAGATGTATCACGAGGTTTTATAATATCTTCAAGTTTATTGAGCATTCTGTTTCGAATAATATAGAATATAGATTCAGCCAAGTCTTTAGGCAGCGGGTACTCCTGTTCTATAATATCACACAATTGAATCAGTTTCAGATGAGACAGGTCTCGCACAATCCTTTTTGGCGACCAGATAGAACCATGGCCTGGATCATCCTGATGAAGCTTGTAAAGTAAAAATGAAATGATTTCATGGGGGTAGCCACCTTTCCACAAGGTCGTCACCAGTAGTTTGAAATATTGTTCTGTCATATGTTCTGTCATGAATTTTTCTCTAATGATGTTGTTTTTCAATCATCGAGTTGACACATAAAGCACATAAGCCAACTCCCATAAATCCCAAAAATATCAAGCAACTAAATCCACGGGCCAAAAATGGTAATGGAATGCCCATCACAGGAAACAATCCCAAATTACTGCCAACAATAAACCAGGTGTGAAGCAAAAACAAAAAGCCTAGCCAGAATAAAATCATCTTTATAAACTGAGTATTGTCATTATGGTGATAATATGCCTTCTGACTATGCGTAATAATTGTGATCAGAAACGCACACCAAATGGCAATCAACATAATTAAACCAAATGTACCAAAATCTCCGATAAATAACGAAACCATAAAATCTCGATGCAAAGCAGGAAAATGAATAGATACATCCGTTCCGCCGAATCCATTTCCCCAAAAACCAACCCCTTTGAGCATCCACAGATTCTGGATAAACTGAAACCCTTGCTCGGTTTTGAGCCAGGGATTTTTCCATACATCAATGCGTGATGCCAATGTTCGTCCCAGATAATGGGGAAATAAAATCATGAGCATTGTCATGATAAATGCCATCAACAGCACAAAAGATCGCAACTGAATTGGAATTGTCGGTCGAATACTGAAGCTGACTAAAATGATGGTTGAAAATATCAAAAATGGCGAAAAATCTCGAAGCACATACAAAGGCAACACAATAAAACATGTGGCAAAAACCAGGATATCACGATTTATTAATAAATAGATATTTCCCTTTGCGGCCAAAGCATCGCCCATACCTTGTTGTCCGGCTTCCAGATTGCGTTGGGTCCAAAATGCAATCACCAGGACAATGAGTATTTCACAAAGAAATACCGGCTGAAACAAACCAATAAATGGTAACACAATTCCCAGCTCAGAGCCAACAAAAAGTTGTAATAAAAACAATACAACAACCAACATGCCTATAGCGGTACTTGGATAAACCGGAATTTGGAACAAATTGAATATTTTTTTTGAAAAAAAAGAGTTAAAATCCAGTGGGTGACTAATAATCCGGCTAACTTGGTAAACAGAATGTTTCAGACGTAAATAGGGCCATCTGAGCCATTGTAAATTGGTTAGAAATAAAAACAAGCCATTGGCAACAAACAAATATTTGGCAAATTCAATGGGCCATCGGCCATGTTTGGGGTCAAAGGATGCCATTCGGCAAGCGATCAGTGCCCCCAGAACACACATACACAGTAAAAAATAATAAATAAACAGGCTTTTGTTTTGAATCTGTCCGGTCCAGATATTGATCATCAGCATAAGCATCATGCACAAAATCGCAATCGTTATCCATAAACTGCCAGGGATGGGAGACTCCGAAAAAGAAATCACAGACATATTGATGGGATCGACATATCGCAACACCAGAGCGTTTCCTGTATCATTGGATATTCGGATGAAATCACCGGCGGAATATGATTGATCATCCAGCGTGAGCACGTGATTGTTTAAAGAAAAATGGATGGGCTGATCCAGGGCAAAAGGAATATCCATTACTGAACAGCCATAAGGTCTTTCACCTTTTTGAACCAGTGAGGATTCAGGCATATTATTCAAGTAAATTCTCGGACGATATGTCAATGGTTGAAGACGAATCGGGCTGTTTTTTGATGATGTCAAAAAGTCTGCACGATAACAAGTTCTGCCAAAGCATATTGACTCCCCTTTTTTCAGGTTTATCGGTATAGTTTTCCGCGTCAATAATAAATTGTTATGATAAATATGATATTGACGCTTCCCTGATGTATAAGCATAGGTGAGGTGAAGTTGCTCGTTTTTAATCACAATTTTCGCCACGCATTGATTAATTTCAGGTATGGGAATTATCGGTGATGTCACCCATTTTTTTGTCTGTGTAGGCCCGATCTTGATGGCCTGATTAAGCATAGTGGTTACAATAATCGGCTTTTTTTCAAACTGATTGGTATGATGCGGATAGAAAGTCAGTTGAAACCACCCCAATGGTTTCACTTTTATTTGATGCAGCTTAAAGTGATGGCTGTTGACAGAAAATGTATCTCCAGTCTTAAGAATCGCAGAATGAATCTGTGTATAATGACTGCCTACCTGAACTCTGCGATAGGAACTTAAATTTTGAGCAATCCATTGATTTTTATGTCGATCACAACGAATATGGACACTATCTGCCGCTGGATCCGTCACAACCACCTGGCATTTCTCTGGATGTCTGCCGATATAAACTGTGTCTTGAGCAATTTCATAGTGAATGATTTCAAGATAGGGTGGGAGTGTTTGTTTTAGAATGCCAAACCCCATCCATAAAACAATTACCAAAGGCAAGCAGGCGAGTATGTAAGAAACGAGTACGAATTTTTTTATCGATTGGTTATTGCTGTTCCAAACAGAAAGTCCGCACATAATATATAGTGGGATTGCTGCTATGCACAGAAGTAATGGGGTCATAATTTACCTCTTTTGTTTAATGGTGCGTAATCGGCATCCTTCATATTTGCTTAAAAGTAGTTAACACTTTTTCTCGTTCCCAGGCTCTGCCTGGGAATGCATACTTGGCGGCTCTGCCGCCTAAGCATTGGTATAGGCGGCAGAGCCGCCGGGCATGC
>Ga0272440_1002876_pt1 | contig 13176 bp, 18 predicted proteins | sample SSMMMBAug17_FD_192440 | JGI IMG/M metagenome (GOLD analysis project Ga0272440, IMG submission 192440) | Marine sediment archaeal communities from Little Sippewissett salt marsh, Falmouth, MA, United States - SSM-MMB-Aug17 | ecosystem: Environmental > Aquatic > Marine > Wetlands > Sediment ...
TATATATATAGAAACAAATATCAAAACATTTCTAGTGGTTATGTCAACCATATAGTCTTCTGTTATCCGTCTTTCTGTTAAGATCGGGTTCGCACAACGCCTGCTATCAAGATAGAAAAGATAAAAGCCTACATCTTCATGCGGCCGAACAGCAACAACAGGAATCGATATAAAATTAAAGAAAGCTGCCGCTAAAAACATATATATATGACAATGACTTCTAATCATTTTGACATAATGTCCTTTTGTCGGCGCTTAACAACAGGTTGATGTCTGTATTTTCGTCCAGATGGATCAGGCCGTCCTTTTCTATTTTTATAGCATCTATCGACTGCCCCAATGCGGCATTCGCTTCAACTGTCTCCCAATATCCAAGCATCCGTGCCAGCTCGTTGCAGACAAACGCAAATTGGGCCGGTTTGCTATCTATCTTCTTGATAAAATTTATTGTCAGCACTGTCTGATCAATAAAACATGGCACCACAAGGGCCACTAAGGATCTGACTGTCAGACTAATATAAATATAAGCCGTACTCTGACCTTCGTTGCCGATAAGAAAATATATGAATTCGCTTATTGACCATAAGCATACAATCAGTACTAAAATACTGATATTCATGAAATAAAAGGGCAAAAAATTCCGGCTTGCTGTTGTCTTTTTTTTTCTGTATTCTGAACCGTGCAGATAGAAAATATAAATAAGCCTGCCGAGCAAGTAAGGCCCGATTAATACGAGAAAACCGCTCATGATAGATTGAAAACTCAGCTTTTCTGATAAATGCTCGATCTGCGTCGCCATTATCGCTATGAATGCGCCGATTATCCCAGACCATACAACAGCACGCTCTTTAAATCCTGCGAGCAATTGATGCCTTTGAACGTTTATAATTTTACCTTCGTCAATTCGGATGTCTTGCAATGTAAGGTGCCATTCGTGCGCACCCCCCAACCCAAAAGATATAATGCTCCCTAGAAAGAAAAAAAAACACAAATAGACATCCCGCATTGAGAAGGAAAATAATTCATTGTTCGCAACAGTCTCGCTTGAAGACACATCAACCGTGCAAACAATCGCCACTGTTATGATAATAATCGCTATTCTCATTTATCTACCCCACCGTTGTGAGGATGATAATATCAGCCACTTGCAGTCTTCACTTGCGATGACTTTATTTGCCCCACTGTACTTTCAATCTTGCCAGATAGAAACTTTTCAAAATCTGCTACGCGCGGATTCAAGGCACTTTTGATATTTTCAGTGACGATTCTGTTTATTTCTGTCATGGCTTGTTGTTTTATATCTTTTGCGGCATTTATAGGTAACTTCCCTGCTTCATCACGCAAGCTGTCTGCTTGCCCGCGCAGGTCGTAGACTACTGCATGCACCGCATTTTCTAAAACAAGCAACGCTGCCTTTACGTTTTCATTTTCTGTCCGCTCGCGAAGAAATTTAATCCCATAATACACCAGAAATAAGAGAGCCGCGCATATTATAGGAATTGCCGCCTGGGTGAGTTGCTCAATCATGGTCTATCTCCTCCGCCAGTCGATCAAGCAGATCTTCTACCCTGATGCGCTCATGCCGCCGGCATTCCTTATTATGTGCCAATGCTTTCACACATGCGGCCCTTTCTACTGCATCAATATCCTGGAATTCATATTGCGCATAGACCGGCCACGGAAGATTCGACTTTCTGCCTGTATTTATATAGGTTATGTGGCATCCTGCACCTTTTCCACGTGCTTTTTCATAGTCAACCTTCACAAACTCGCCCACGCCGAAATTATGGCTTTTCATCCAGTGCAGAGACCCACTGTAAGTATTGTTGATATATTTTGACCGCAAACCCTTCCACCATGCTTGAATTTCTTCTTTGAATACAAAGCTGAGCGCTACGCCAATGAATGGCAGTTTTGCCCATAGGCTCATGAAAATTGATATAAATACGTCCATGTCCATGTGTCTACCCTCCATATCTTTCTGATATCGTTGGCCATCGCATGACAACCAGCGAGGACACCTTATATCGACTTATCTTGATTGTGTCCGACTGATTGCATCCAATGCATTCATAATGCGCTACGCCATTAATCGGCACCGGCTTTTCATTCGCAAGGACTGTGACATGATATAAGCCATTGTCCTGGAACACACAAATAGCGCCACGTCTTGTTGTCCAAAGCCCAGCGCCATAATCAATCCATGATTCGGCACGTGCGTCTTTTGGACTTTTGATACCTAAATCCTCAAAGACCTTGCACATGCCAGAGGAACACCAACTTGTTTTATTATCGTTTCGTAATTCTTCCGGCAGGCCGCATAAGATAAAGGAATCTTCAATCCATTTTGTATTTTCTGGGCCTTCGGTCTCTTTCAGACCATCAAGTTTGTGCAGTTGTTTCAGCCAGATCGGATCGTCATAATAGATGAAATCTGGTTTGATTGACTGAATAAATGCAAATATGCCCATGAAGAGAAACACTATCGCAAGCCCTATCACCAGCATATTAGATTGATTTGTAGTCATACTTGACCTCCTGAACTTTTTTAACGCCAATTCGCGCCATGTCTGCCGCAGACATGCTTTTCTTAATCAATGTCTTGTCCGGTGTTTCTTTGACTTGGATGTAAGCTGTCAGCATATGTGCTTTCAGATTGCCAAGAACTGTTTCCCAGTCCTTAGCGCCATCCAGCTCCAGAGATGCAGGCTTTTTCCTGGCGGACAATTCTCCGAATGCAAGCTTTGCTGTCCGCTTTTTGTCGAATATGCCAGGTGTGTCGGACATCAATTGCATTAAGTCCTTTTCCATTGTTGCAATGGCCTCTACGTCTTTTTGTGTTTCGGCCGTTTGCCTTTTTCGCAATTCAGCAACCTGTGCGTCGTACCTGCTGTTTACAATGGCTACCGCACGTTTTCTGTCGCCGATTTCTTTTAAAAGCTCATTGGCCTGGTTTACCCAGTTTTCCATTGTCCTCTCCTAACCTAACCCATACATGCTTTTGACCTGCGCGATGGTGTCAGATGAAATGTTTTTCGGTTTTTTCTCATTTTGGCCGCCTCGTTTTTCCATCGCTTCAGCAATCTTTAATGCGGCTTGGATCTCTGTTATTTTGACATCCTTCGCACCTTCAAGACGCTTCAGCGCACGCAACGCGGCTTCCTTCAATTGGTCGGGTGATGTTTCCGCAAAAGTCTGATCGTCAATGTCATCATTGTGCATTCTGGCAAGCCGCTCAACAGCTACAAACGCGTACACGTCCTGTGGGTTCTTGCTTTTTAATGCTTTTTTGATAAGATCGAAGCGGAGTTGTCGTACATCAGAAATAATACTTCCGTATTGTTTGTTGTACTCATCCCGCTTCTTTCGCCAGTCGCCATCCTTGCACCATTTGTAGACCGTCGTTTCTGCCATTTTTATCCGTTGGGATATCTTTGGCACGGATAGGCCTTCGGTAACATACAGGCTTTCGGCTTCTATCTTTTTTATTTGGAAACTCACCTTTCATCTCCTCCACAAATCAGGGAAATTTGAATTGTCGCAATATTACTTTATCTCTCTATGGCGCACAAATGAAAGGTTTACATATATAATTAGAAGCAATAATATGTGTAATTTTTTGGTATTTGAAGAAATGGAGAATAGGTATTAAAATTGATAAAAGTGGATTATGAGAGAAGAGAAGAGGCCAGAAAAAAAAAGGCGAAAGTTTTCACCCTCGCCGACTTGCTATTTTGCATTTCGTTTGATGGTGGCACATCGCAACGCAAAGCATCTCCACCATCAAACCCCCTGTTTCAAGAATCAAGAAACTTCTCAATTGAAGATTCCGGAACCCCCAATTTTTCAAGCGCTTCTGTAATAATACCTTCAACACCTTCATTCGACAGCACATCCAGTATGTATTCATCTTGCTCATCTTCAGGAAGATCCTGAAGATAACATTCGTCCCCTTCATCGTCTTCAATTTCCCAATTTTTCGGGATATCGCCATCTAGCCGAAATATTTCAATGTGGTTCTCGGCTGCTGATGTTGTTTTTGACCAGTTTGTAATGCTAGGCTCTTTTGTTTGCTCATTAACCAAAAGAACTGTGTCAAGGTTTGTTCGTGCGCTTATGATTTTTTTTAATAATTCTCTCATGTCGTCTCCTTTTTATATTTGACCAGGTTCACGGTCGTTATATATAATAGTTGAAATCTTCTAATGTTTCGGCATCTTGGCACCTGTCGCAATTGCAGGTGAAATTTAGATGGCATTTAACAATATACTCTTCATCTTCATCCTTATATATAGAGCCGATAGGATAGAATCTTATAATATCCTTCTTCTCAATGATTTTTTGCCATCCTGAATTATTATTTTCAATTAAGATACTGCCTAAATGGAATTTAACTGGGATTGTTGACCCGTTTATCTTTATATTCAATCCATTTTTTGCTAATTCATTAATTGCGAGTTCTTCAATCTTTGAAGAAGCACTCTTGGGTTTTGTTTTCAGCCATTTTTTAATGGCTGCGTTAATTGTTACTGTCAGGTCTTCTTTTTTATTTTTTTTCTTTTTACGACCTGAATTTTTTCGATAACCACCTTTCATTTTTTTCTCTCCTTATTTAATTAGGCCGGCTTGCGCCGGCCTTGATTGATCAGTCAATTTTCTTGAATTCATTTATCAGTGCTTTGTATCCTTCTACAAATTTTTGCTTTTTTCGATTGAATTCGTTTTGTGCTTCTTCCAATATTTCCTCCTCGTTTAACTTCTGTGCAAATATTTGAATATATGGACTTCTATAATCTAGTATTGAGAGGTAGGAAGCTTCAAGCTCATCCATATTGTCTATATCCTTTTCGGTATACATATCGGTCATAAAATATTCAATCATTTCTTCAATTAAGAACTTTTTAGCAATTTTTTTTGCTATGGATAACGTTGGTTTCATTTTTTCCTCCTTGTTTTTCGTTGTGTTCAGCTTTCCGCTGATCTTGAATATAAATATAACGCAAGTTTCTGAAAATGTCAAGGGTCTTTTTCAAAAAAAAACGATTTTCTCAAAAAAAATCGATTTTGCAACTCAAAATCAAAAGATGCCGGCGCAACGCCGGCATTCATCTAATATGGCGCCACGTAGTCTGCTTTTGAAATGTTCTCAAATCTTGTTGCACCACCCACAAAAAGCAAAGTCACCTCGCCTGTCGGCCCATTCCGCTGCTTCCTCAATAATATTTCTGCAAGTCCCTTGTGTGGGTTTGCTTCATCTTTGTTGTAGACTTCGTCTCTATATATGAACAATACAAGGTCTGCGTCTTGCTCCAGGCTCCCAGATTCCCGCAAATCAGACAAAATCGGTCGTTTGTTTTGTCGCTCTTCCAGCTTCCGGTTCAACTGGGACAATGCGATCACTGGAATGTTTAGGTCTTTTGCCAGTGCTTTCAGCGCACCAGATATTTCTCCGATTGCCAGATCACGCCGCTCAGCGGTCTCACTGGCGCGCATCAATTGGAGATAATCAATGAAGACCGCACTTAAAGGCGTTTTCATATGCAGCCGTCTGCATTTCGCTCGGATTTCCAAAGGCGATTGCGCAGGGGTGTCGTCAATATATAATAATTGCGATGAAAGCCGATTGGCCGCACCATGAATCCGATCCCAGTCATCTACAGATAATTCACCTGATCTTAATTTTGACGTATCAATCCTTGCCTCACCGCAAATCATGCGCATGACAAGTTGCTCCTTGCTCATCTCAAGAGAAAAAAAAACAACCGGCTTTTCCCTGGATATATATTGCGCCATGTTCAGCGCCAGTGCCGTCTTGCCCATTGACGGACGCGCTGCCATGATAATCAAATCCGAATTCTGAAACCCAGATGTCAACCGGTCAAGATCGTCGTACCCACTGGCAACACCGGTGATCCCATCGCTGCTGTTTGCTCTCGATTCAATCATTTCCAGGCTTGCACCCATTATTTTCCCCACCTCAAAAAAGGCAGGCTTGATTTTGTCTTTTGCAATTTCAAAAACTGTTTTTTCAGCGAAATCAACAACCTGCTCAGCGTTACCGGACTCAAAACTTTTTGCTGCAATTTGAGCAGATGCCGCAATCAACGATCTCAAGACATATTTCTCCCGCACAATCCTTGCATATTGCGATGGGTTTGGCGCAATCGGCGTCTCTAACAGACTGGATACTGCTGTTGCGCCACCCGCTTTTGAAAGCGTTTTGCTGCTCCTCATGGCATTTGTCAGGCATACAAGGTCTATGGGTTCATTCCTTTGGAAAAGCGATGTCAAGCCGGAGTATATCGCCTGATGCCCGATATGATAAAAATGCTCGGGCCGCACGCTGTCAATAATTTCCGGCAAGACTTGCCCACTATCCATCATGATCGATGCCAGCAATGCTTTTTCAGCGTCTATGTCTTGTGGCATGTTTCTTTTCATCCCTCACCTCCAAACAGGCTGTCTTGTTTGTACCAGCGCTGCCCATCAAGAATCCATCTTATTGTCTTTGAACTTAGATTGTATTTATGCCCTAATTCCTTATAATTCGCACCGTTGAAAGCATCCCGAATGTCTTTGTTTCGTGCCTCTCGGGCAATAGATTCTTTCTTGGGGACATACACATATTCGCCGCCGAATACTTGTGCGACCCGCAGTGCGTTTTCTAGACCGATTAGAGTTGTCAAGGTCTTGAAATCTTTCGACGGGATATCGTCTATTTCTACAGCGTTTTTATACATGTTGTTTTCCTCCTATATTGCTTTATATTGGCCGCGTGCGACCTTTTGTACATATCTTTGTTTCGCTTCCCAGGAATGCAGCATCTTCCGGCAATACCTGGGATCTACGTTGCTCGCCTCAGCAACCTCAAGTGGCGAGAACATACCTTCAAATTTTTTGATTGCTGCTAATAATTGATCTTTTTGAACGGTTTCCTTCCCTTCTGATTTCACGTCCCAGAATTTGCATTCTCTCAATTTTTCAAGCGGGATTATTGTATCTTCTACGTCCCGCCCCATGACATGCAGCTCCGCATCATATTTTTTGCTGTGAAGTAGCCCCATGAGATTATCAGCCGCACCGGTCTTTCCATTTGAATTGCTAAACATGTCGATAAGGTGCGAGCTGTCCGATTTAATTAGATGATCAATTACCAATATCGGGACATCATGTGCTGATGATACCTTTCGCAAATTGTCTATCTGTATGTAAGTGTTGTTGTATGTTGCTTCTATGCGTGAAAAAAACTTCATGAGCGTATCAATGATCACAAACGTAACATCTGCATTATCAGACAGATAATTATCAAGCTCTGATATTGGATCAGTGCCCCATTTATTCTCAATTAGCAGATCGTCAGTGTTCGCATCTCCATCCGAAAACCGTCCAAGCATTTCGCCCAGTCTTTTTTTTGTGGTTCGCTTCCCATTCTCAAGGCTCAAATAGGCGACGACGCCTTTTTTGACTGCCCTGCCAAGGAAATCGAACCCCGATGACACAGACAGCGCGACATTCAGCACAAATATTGATTTGCCCAGCTTAGGTTTGCCGCCAAAAAGCGTTAGCCCCTCGCCGATCAGCCCTTTGACAATATAGTCAATGTCTGCGAAATCCTCTTTGAGCAATGCCGTTGCTGTGTTGCGAACGGTTTGTTTTATCATGCTTATTTTGTTTGTGTGCCGGGGAAAACATCCGGCAGTTATGATTTTTTCTTATTGTGGTTTGGTTTGGGTGGGTGTCGGGCAAAACTCCGACCGGCAGCCTTTTTAAAGGTGCTGCGTCCTTTTCTTATATGTTCTTTGCGGTTTTATACCTCATGTAATATTGAAAAAAATCATCAACATTCGTCACACGGTACGTCTGCTTTTTGCCGGCTTCTTTTGCATGTATCAGATATTTTTTTCTTGTCAGGCGATATATCTGCTGGCGCACGGTCACGACTTTCACTCCAGATACCCTGGCAATCTTGCTTATGGTGAAATAACGACAGCCTTGCAGGGTGATTGCTTTCATGGTTCTGTACATGTCTGTTGCCGCCTTGAATGCAGTTTCCTTTTTTAGATGCCGGTGTACTGATGACCTGCTGACACCCAGCATCCTTGCAATCATGCTTTTGTTTATTCCCCTGCCATGAAAATCAACCATCTTTTCAATTATTGCGCCATCTATCATTTGCCACCTCCCTGTATCACGGACTTGATCACTTCCGCTGTGATCTCCGCTATCCCATTAATCTGCATGATTCGCTTGCACTCTCTGGCATAATGCACGATTGGTCGGAATGTTCCGCCTGCTTTCGCTTTGATACTTGCCACACACCCTTGCAAGCTTTTCTTCTCAATATGCGTTAAGGGCGTGCCAAACATCTGAAATATCATTAGGATATCTGCCTCGCTCACTGGCTTGAACTGCACACGGAATGCCATCCGGTCGCGCAATCGGCGCTCGGAATCTATCTTTTCAATAAGCGGCTCTTCGCCTACAAAAACAATGGGCGCTTGAAAATTGTCGTGCAAGTCCCGCATGGCATTCAGATGTCGGATGCTTAAACGATCCGCTTCATCTATGAATATGATATGACGTCTTTCTGTCAGTGTCTTTTCGATTATCTGCCATGATTGCCTGGATTTTTCTGGCCGTGTCCCTGTCAGCCGATAAGCCACTTCTGAAAATATGCGATTACCAAAGCGCATATCTTCATTGAATCTCAAATATATTGCCTCCGGCCATTGCGCCACAAGATGTTGAACTGCTGTTGTTTTCCCGCGGCCTGCCGGCCCGCTGACCTCTGCAAGCTCAATGCTTAGATTGGAGTCTATCAACCCCATGCATCGCTCTTGCAAGTGTTTATAGTTTTGTGTTGTTATGAACGCTTTCATGTTCCCTCCTTCTTTTAATTTATGGAATATAAGCCACGCGTGAACCCTTCCATAAAAACCGCATCTTCATGCGTTACGGACTCAGGATTCGCATTTAACCAATCATACCGCTCAACTGCGCTTAAAAATATGGGTCTTGTTGCTGGTTTAGTTGCCACTGTCGTCATCTCTGCAACTTCCTGCAAGACGGATTCTATATCTATAGCCGGCGTTTTTACCGCTTCTTTTTTCGGCACCGGCGCCGGCGCCGGCAACGCCATATATTTTTTGGCATCATCCTCAACAAATTGCCGAAAATCTTTTTCAGTCTGCTTGACCAGACTGTTGGTTTGTTTGATTTGGTTTTCAACTTCTGTTTTTTGATCCGGTGTCCCCTCATAAAATGCGAGAGGATGCGTTTTCAATCGAATATGGGCCTTATGCCATACGCCTTCAAACAAAAATTCGACCCAATCAATCGACTTGCTTACAATCGCATACCTGTCGTAGCGGACACGCACCTTGCCGCGTTTCCCATAGAATATTTCATTATAGAAAAATTCATTTTGGCCATTGATTCGCAGCTTGATGCCGTTTTGCGTTATTTGTTTGTCATCTTCATAAAGCATCAGCTCATTCAGCTTCTCAATGTCAACACCTGTCCCAAGCCCTGAATTGAGGACGTCAATGGGCCGTGCGCCTTCGAGATGACTGCCATATTGCTTTCTATAGGAATATTCTTGCTCGATCCAATGAACCACTGCAAAATAGAGCTCGTCAATGGTTGGACGAACCCCGCCAGTGATCTTTTCCCAAAAACGCTGGTGCAGCACTTCACCCTGGATCAGTCTTGCGGGTTTATTGCTGATGCAGGTGCCGACATATGTTGGCGATAGCCGCTCCAGCTCACTCAATACCCTGAAATGTCTTTCTACAGGTTTCGCCCTTGCATTGCGTACCTTTGCAATGATCAGCTCGGTGCAAAACCGGTCATAAAAAGGTCGAATGCCTGCTTGCTCAAAATCGGGGCACCCCTTGAAAAACTTAGCACGGAACGCCTTGCCATTATCTATGTATACGTATTTCGGGTATTTCCCCAATCGAATAACGGCTCGCCTGAACGCTGCCGCTATTGATCGGATGTTTTCTGATGGCATTACCTCTATCCCAAGTGGCATATTGGAGCGCATATCATAGAATTCCAATATTACCGGTCGGCACGCTTTGCCTGTTCTCGGGTGGTCTATCTCTCCATTCCAGACATGTCCATCAGCCACAAGGCACTCACCCACTTCTATGAGGTTCCAATCCCTTCGCAAATGAGGCGCACACAGATTGATTACCGCTCGATGCCCTTTGACCGCCTGTACATACTGATCATAATGCGAATTAATCCAACGATCTATCCAACGCAATATCCAACTGTCTGACATCGGGCAGAATGGTAAGCCCGCCTTTTCCAGGTTCCCGCGAAAAAGCCGGATCATTTCAGCTTTGAGCAAGCCATGTGGGTGTCGAATCGCTGCGACAAGTATCGCTTCTTGATTTGGCGTCAATTGATATTTTGCATTGCTGCCGCCTCGCTCGTCGATTAATGCCGTTTCTCCTTCTTTGCGTTTTCGCACCTTCCATCGTTCTAGTGTTTGGAAACTTACGGCACCTAACACCTGATAGATTCCTTTGTATATGATGCCATTGTTGTATTCATATACAAAATCTTGCGCTGTTTGCGTGCGCTTTTTTGTCGGTGCTTCTGCTATCCTTGAAAGATACGCATGCAGCAAATCCGACTTGAATCGGCTTTTTTTGTCTTTCTCCTTTTGCGCCTGCTGTTTTATGGCAAGCTGTTTATTCACATTTCCCTCGGCTACCCCCGCTTTTTTTTTCGCGATGGGATGCGGGTCGAGTTTCTGCAAAATTTCAGGCAATGAAAAATATAAGCGTTTCCCGCTTAATCGCGATGAAATACCATCATTCACACACCTTCGACGCACACCATCGCGTGTCGTGGGATATCCTTTGATCTTCCCCGCACGCGACATGCTTGCGATCTCTTTTGCAGAGCACCAATTCATATGCCCTCCCTGAACAACTCCTTATATGGGCACGTTACTTCTCGAAAAGGCTTCCCCTCGCCTGTCTCAAGCCACCCCTTATTTACTTTGAAAATTGAGCAGAAAGCGTTCACAAACAACGCTGATGGCGTTTTTTCGCCGCGCTCAATATCACAAATATAGCCATTCGTTACGCCGAGCATCTCAGCGACGTCTTTTTGTTTTAACTTAAGTTCTTTTCTTATTGTTTTGTATCTCATGGTAGGCCCTCCTATAATACGCAAGACAGGCATGTTGCCTGCCTTTCTTTTTCATCAAGCATGCAGATTAACGATGACGCCATTGCGTGGAATATTTCGCTTTTTTTCCTTTGCTTTTCAGGCAATTCACCAAATTCTTTGAAGTCTGGGTGCGCATCAATTTGCATTCTTGCTTGTTTCACCCATTCATTATGGAGCGTCGAGGGGAGAGTTAACGGATTGAGAACAAGCCGTCTTATATTGTTGTATCTTGCTATTTTTTGATAGCTATTCGGCGGGATGGCTTCCCATTCCGCTCTAGGTGGGTCGCCAAATGAAACATTCAATAAGTTGTGATTCTCATGGCATGCCTTCGCTATTTTTTCGATTGTGACGATGCCGGACAATCCGCATCTTGAACGTGCGAGGTTTATCCATGTCGGGTCGCCGGTTTTACGCGTGGCCTCAATTGCCATGTCAAATAATTTAGGATTCAACAGGCCTCGCAATTTATTTCGTGAAACTGGAAGACCTGCCTTTAGTATAATTTTTTTCAACTCCTGTATTATTTCGCTCATGCTTTTCCTTGCCTTTCGGCGCAAGATCATGATATGGTGCACTTCCTCCCATCATCATTCGACTGATGGACTCGTGCGCCATATCATTGACCAGCGCGCCTTTTTTGAAATATGATAAGTGACTGCATTACAGTTTTTGTTTGATCAGTGTCGCATTGCGCCAACACTTTTTTGTATTGACGCTTAGCGATACCGTCTGCGTAATTGTCTGGCAATCCTGCCTCCGCCAGAATTGCTGTTATTTTTTTCAGATAATTGGCCTTTGGTGTCCGCTCTGTCGCGCTTGAGCGCTTTTTGCCTGGGCGTTCTATAAAGCCTATCTTTTTTAGATAGGCTTCGACCGCCGGCCATTGGTTTTGTGTGAGGTCTTTTGATGATTCCACGCCAAACCTTGACAGAATGGCGCGGTATTCATCTTCTTTCAATCCAAGCTGCTTTTTCGCAACATGGATTTTTGCTTTTTGCGTGTTTGACAACCCCTGATTTGGTGGGATTCCCATTGCAAAGGCCCGGCGTGTTTGCCGGACGTACTTTGCGTTTGCTTTGTATTTCATTATAACTCCTTCAATATATCGGTATCGGTGTGATAGTCCCTCCCATTGTCATGATATACAATGTTAGGCGTCATGAAACGTAGAATAAAACCAGTGCCGACATCCGAGATGGGAAGGAGCGCAATTCGCTTGCCTGTGAATGAAAGAAACCTGGTACCCAATTCCGCCACAGTATGTATACCAGTAATCGCGCCCCACGCATCAGGAGGGGTTGTCCCTGTAATCAATACAGGGACATGAAGTCGGATACTGGTCTTTACCCATTCGTTAAGGTTAAGGTTATCGGTGCCATCTACAACGATGAAATCAAACTGCTTCATGTAACCATCGTAAAGGTTATCCTCTCGCTCCATATCCAGTAAGATCGGCATGGTATCTATGCCCCCGATACGATCCCAAAACGCTTCTGAATGATCTGTAACAAACAGGCATTCACGACGCTTTGGCCGTCGCTCCATGAATGGTTCTCCAGTGGCCACGCTTATTGCAATCTGCACGGCCAGTCTTGTCTTGCCAGAATTTTCTTTCCCACACAGCATGGTGACCCCATCGCCACCAGCAATCAAACCATTAATAACGTCTTCTGTCTCGTCAATATCCGGCAGCACGTCTGGGAATGGGATGGCTTGCGATATCTTTTCAATGTCTATCGCTATATTGCTAAGATGCCCATTCGCATACTCTAGCTGCTCCACGATCTTTTCGACCAATGGTGCCATCGATCCCATGCTTTCAGCGTTAACCTCTGGGGGAGCTGTTTCTTTTTCATCAATTTGAGTCAAAATGCCATGATAAATTTCTGTATTGGCTTTAACCCACCGACTATATTTCCCTGATTCCAATCGGACATGATAATGGGTGTCCGATTCATAAGTAACAACTGCATGTTTGCC
>Ga0272440_1002877_pt1 | contig 13172 bp, 12 predicted proteins | sample SSMMMBAug17_FD_192440 | JGI IMG/M metagenome (GOLD analysis project Ga0272440, IMG submission 192440) | Marine sediment archaeal communities from Little Sippewissett salt marsh, Falmouth, MA, United States - SSM-MMB-Aug17 | ecosystem: Environmental > Aquatic > Marine > Wetlands > Sediment ...
CCTGGGGTTTCAACCCTAGGCGGTCGTGGCTTTGCCGAGATTTTGCATTCTTGAATCAATAGAGGGCAAAACCGGGGCACTATTTCTGCCTTGCTGTACTACCAATTTCGTGTCAATGCCACCTGAGGGCGCTTTAGCGTCCTTTTCCCCATATGTAGCGTGGGGCTTTAGCCCCATGCGGACGTGGATTTGCCGAAATATTCTATTTTTCATAGTTAATTTATTAACAGGGTTATTTCCAGCTTGGTATTTAGTCTACGACTTGATAACCAATTCGATTTTTTCGACCTACTTTTTGGGAATGCGCCCAAGTCAGGTACAAAAGAACATTCGCATCAATGATGTATTTTTTAGGTTGATTTGTTAACATGGCGTTAAATACTTTGATTTATATTCTCTCCATGCCTCAAAAACGCGATTCTTCAAGCTCTTTTCTATGATCAAATCCAGATTCTTGAATTGCTTGAATAATCTTATCATTTGTTCTGTGAGTATTTAGTAAATTACACTCATAACATTTTCTTCTTTACCAATGCTTCCCAGAACGTGCATCCCCCTCTTTCTCAGACTGCATTTGCTTCATCATAATGGATGGATCTTCCTGAATATTATCCAACAAAGCTTTCGCTTTTATTGCTGCCATCTTTTGCGCTTTTTGTTCCGGACTTTGCTCCTGGTTTTTCTCATCCGATGGCATGGCCTGTGCCGCTTTTAATTCCTGAGACATATCTGGTTTTTCTTCTTCTTGCTGCTGTGCATCTTGTTTTTCTTCTGAATCCTTTTTTTGCTGTTCTTCATCCTTCTTATCAGCTGTTTGTTTGTCTTGATCTTGTTTGTTTTGATCCTGGTTTTGAGAATTTTTTTGATTGTTCTGATCTTGCTGTTGGCCATCCTGTGGTTTGTTTTCAGAGTTTTGATCCTGATCTCCCTGCTGCGGATTATCACACTGTTTTTGCTGGTCTTCCTGATTGGCCTGTTTTTTCTTGAATAAAGCCAGGGAAAGGTTGTGTCGTGTATCTTCATCATCGGGCTTGATTTTTAGGGCCTGAATATAGAATTGTGAGGCTGAGGCAAAATCACCCTTTTGAAACAATACATTACCGGCATTATAACTGGCACGAAAGAGTAATTCCGGATCCTCAGTTCGTTTGGTTACGCTGTTAAATGATGACAAACTGGCATCCAGTTGATCACTTTTGAATGCCGCACAGCCGCGATTGTAACGCCATCGTGGATCTTTTGGATTATTCATGTCCTTTTCACGAAAGTAGGATTCAGCATCCAGGTAACTGCCTCTTTCATATAGATCTTCACCGCTTGTTTCAGCAAATGAAGAACCTGCAACAAGCAAAATACTAAGTAGTCCGATAAACATTTTTTGCATGAAGGATACTCTCCAGCAGCAAGATGGCCAAAGCCAACGCTGCAAAAATGTAAAATCTTGGCTCATAAACTTTTACCTTTCCTGTTTTTAAAATGGATACATCAGTTTTTCGACGAATGCCATCAAAATACAGACGATCCAGATCAAAATCGCCATCAGTGGATCGAACATAGTCTCCGCCAGTGATATGGGCAATATCCATTAAACTTTGTTCATCCAGTTTGGACAGGATCAAGTTTCCGGATTCATCTTTTTCAAATCCACCCGATTCACTGGCTGGGACCGGTCCGCCGGCTGGGTCGCCCATACCGAAAACAAAAATGCGGATATCTTCATCGCGCGCGCGTTCAGCCGCCTCAAGCCCTTTTTTTTCGTTGTCTTCGCCATCGGTAATCATGACAACCACCCGGTCGGTTTCACTTTCTTTGTCAAAAGATTCAATTGAAATATCAATGGCTTTTTCCAAATCGGTTCCACTCACCGGAATCAGGTCTGGTTGTAATTGACGCAAAAACATATCCAGTGCTTTGTAATCCAGTGTCAATGGACATTGAAGAAAGGCCTGGCCGGCAAATGCAACCAATCCCAGGCGATCTCCCTGGTTAACATTGATTAAATCAATAATTTCTCGCTTGGCACGTTCCAGTCGGTTGGGTTTAATGTCCTCAACCATCATGCTGAGGGAAACATCGATACAAATGATAATATCCACGCCTTTTTGGGAGACTTCTTCAAAGTGCTCTCCCCATCGCGGACCGGCCAATGCCAGAATCATGAATGCAATTGCTGTCAAAACAATGATTGCCCGGACACTCTGGCGAAATCGACTTTCCAGTGATGTTAATCGCGGCAGCAATGCATTGTCTGCAAACAATTTAAGGGTGTGCTCACGCCTTCTCCGAGCAACGATGTAGACAAAAAACAGGGCAGGCAATGCCCATAGTAAATTGATTATCCATAAGTACTCAAATTTCATGGGATTGACCTCACCACAAACGCCTGGATAAATATTTCCAGAATCAACAAAATGATTGCTGGAACCAGGAAATATGCATAAAGCTCTTTAAAATGAAAAAACTCTTTGACTTTGACTTCAGTTTTTTCCTGTTTGTCAATAATATCATATATCTCAGAAAGTTCCTCTGTATCTGCAGCCCTGAAATATTTACCTTTTGTGCTATCTGCTATTTTCCGAAGGGTTTTTTCATCGAGATCCACTTCCTGATAAATAATCTTTTCTCCAAAAAATCCTCTGACTTTAAATGGGGCTTTGCCTTTGCCCCCCACACCGATGGTATATATTTTGATATCCAGGGCTTGTAATGCCTCTGCTGCCTGGATGGGCGGCAGATCGCCGGCATTGTTGCGACCATCGGTCAGCAAAATAACAATTTTTGCTTTGGCGGGGATATCCTTAATACGCTTTCCTGCAATGGCCAAAGCATCACCGATGGCTGTTTTGTCGCCTGCCATGCCTATTTCCATGCGGTCGATCAGGTTCAGCAGCAGGCCTTTATCCATTGTCAATGGGGCTTGAGTGAATGCATGTTCACCAAAAATGACCAGGCCAATGCGATCATGATCGCGCTTTTTGATAAAATCGCCAACCACTTTTTTGACTGCGGTTAAGCGGTCAACCGATTGACTGCCCAGTTTAAAATCCAATGCCTGCATAGAGCCGGATGTATCCATGCACAGCAGTATATCAACACCCGGTGACTTGATTTCCTTTGAAACATTGAATGATTGCGGTCGGCAAATGGTTAAAATCAAAAGCGCCATGCATAGCAGGCGGAGGTAAACTGGCAAATCAATAATCAATCCTTCTTTCTTCCCAGCCAGCTGCCTTAATTGACTGGCCTGCGAAAAAGTAATGGTTTTCTTTCGTCGCCTGCGAAGCAGCAGGTATGCCCACAAACACAGGGGAATCAATAAAATTAATACATATGGATAAGCAAATCGAAACATGGCTATGGATTTTCCTTGTTTTGCATTTCTTCGTTGCGTTCATCTGAAGTTGTTTTGATATACGACCAGACATTTTTCCAGTGGTCCTCACGCTCAGCAGTTGTGGGAAGGAAATCTGCAAATTTAATCATATCTGCTTTGCGCATCAGACGAACCATTTCGATATCCAGATTGTCCTTGACTGTTGCCGCAATTTCTTCAGTGGTCAACTCAGCCACTGGAAATTGTCGAATCTGCCCCATGTATTCTTTCAGCACCTGGGTCAGGCGAAAGTAATAGGCCTTGATATTGTCTCGAAACAAATGAGCATCGCGATTTAAATCGCGGAGAGCATCAAAAGCAATTTCTTCAGGTGGTTTTTGAAGGCTTTGGGCAATTGTCTGTTGCTTGCGTTTTCGGATAATCAGCCAGACAATCAGCCCAATGAGCAAACATACAATGAGAATAATGGCTATCATTAAATATTTTTGGGCTTTATTGATTGGGATAATATCCTTGATATCTCGAGGCTCAAGATCGGTAGCTGTGGCATCAAAGGGCAAATCCAGGGTGATCATGACCGGATCACTTTTAAATGTCATCACCGTGCCATTGGGATGGGTCAACATGACTTTCAAGGCGGGGACATCAAATGTATCAATGGTATCTACTAACAATTTAATCAAAATTTCTGATTTTTCGGTGTCAATGCCCATGATATGAAAATCGTTCAGGCCATCAATGGGGATTTTTTCTGGAAATTCCATTCCCTTGGGCAATTGAAATGACAATTTTAAGGTGACAATATCACCGGGAACCGCGCTTTCTTCCGCAAATTGTGCAATCATGGGGCGATAGTTTGTGTCATCCTCAGGGGCTGGTGTACTGGGTTGAACCATTACATTTTTTGGCATCTGCTGATCATTGGGTATAACCACACTGTGACTTTGCGGCATTTGCGGGTTTGATGGCACAACCACACTGTTATCCTGAGGTGGCTGCGTGTCTGTCAATCCAACGCCTGAAAATAAAATAAAAAATAGTATAAGATAACATCGCATTGTTTTCATCGTCGGTTTTCCCTCTGTCGAAAATAGGCAGTCAGTGGTTCTACAACAGACTTATGCGTGCTTAAATCCACAAGATCGACTTTGGATTTAATAAGCATCTGCATAAATGAGACTTCAGTTTGATGCTGCAATTCCGCCCATTTTCGGCGCACCTGGCGATCTTTTGTATTGATTGCGATAATTTCACCGGTTTCCGGGTCCTGAATACGTATTCTGCCCACCTGCGGCAGTTCTTTTTCTGATGGATCCATGACGCGAATGGCAGTCAAATCATGCTTTTTTGCAGCCATGCGCAAAGGCTTTTCAAATTGATCGTCGAGTTGCTGCAGTTGAAAATCGGATATCACAAAACTGATTGAATGACGCTTGACCACCTTGTTAAGAAACTCCAGTGCTGCGCCAATATCTGTGCCCAGTGATGGCGGCTCGTAGGTAAAAATTTCTTTAATCATTCGCCAGACATGGGCAATCCCTTTGGCTGGTGGAATATAGCGGTTGACATCAGAGCTGAATAAAATGGCGCCCACCTTGTCATTGGTTCGAATGGCTGCAAATGATAGAATACCAGCGACCTCGGCAATGACCTCTCGCTTGAATCGTTTGCGGGTGCCAAAGAGATTGGAGCCCGAAAGATCAATGAGCAAGGTAACAGTCAGTTCACGTTCCTCATGAAACACTTTGACATAGGGATGACCAAATCGGGCGGAAACATTCCAGTCAATATCTCGGACATCATCGCCAGGCAGATATTCTCTGACCTCAGCAAACTCCATTCCCCGGCCCTTGAATGCGCTTTCGTATTGGCCAGCAAACAAATCATTGGCCATAAAGCGGGTCCGAAAATGAAATTTCTGAATTTTTTGATAGAGTTCTTTGGGTAACATGTTGAACTATCTTTGTTTTTTCAACAGATGGACTCTGTTTTGCGGTTTATTTTATGGCACTTCAATTCGTTCCAGCACGTTGTCAATGACTTCATCTGTGGTGACACCCTCGGCCTCGGCCTCATAACTGAGAATTAAGCGATGTCTGAGTACATCCGGCGCCAGATATTTGACATCTTGCGGTGTCACATAACCCCGACTGTTTAAAAATGCATGGGCTTTGGCCGCTTTACCCAGCCAGATCGATGCCCTGGGTGATGCCCCAAAGCTGATAAAATGAGATAAATCCAGCTTGTATTCATCCGGATTTCGGGTGGCCTGAATAATGGTAATAATGTAATCCAGAATTTTTTCTTCCATATGAATGTCATCGACAACTGATTTGGCCCGGTTGATATCCTCAATTTCAATTTTTGTACAAACACTTTCATTCACACCTTGGTACACCCGCTGCATAATCTCCTTTTCCTCTGCAGCCGATGGATACCCCACCTTGAGTTTCAACATAAAGCGATCGGTTTGTGCCTCTGGCAATGGATAGGTGCCTTCTTGCTCAATTGGATTCTGTGTGGCCAGCACCATGAAAGGCGATGCCAGTGTAAATGTGTCTTCCCCGATGGTAATTTGTTGTTCCTGCATGGCCTCCAGTAATGCGCTTTGTACCTTGGCTGGCGCGCGGTTGATTTCATCGGCCAGAATAATATTGTTAAAAATAGGCCCTTTTCGGATTTCAAAGCCACTGGTGTCGGGTCTGAAAATTTGTGTTCCCAGAATATCTGCTGGAAGCAAATCCGGAGTAAACTGAATGCGTTGAAAGCTGGTTGAAAGTGTCGATGCCAATGTTTTGACTGCTGTGGTTTTGGCCAGGCCGGGTAAACCTTCCATGAGTATGTGTCCCTCACACAATAAGGCGATCAATAGTTTTTCCATTTGGCTTTTTTGCCCCACAATGACTTTTTCCATTTCCATCATGACACGTTTGATCACCATGCTTTCTTTTTCAACACGCTCGGTTTGTTTTTGAATGTCCATTTTGATTATGTCCTCTTTTTGATGACAATTGAATGAATTTCCCAAAGAACATTTGTCTTGGGATGAATTTCATGCAATGCGAAACATTTACATTCTACACATTGCACATTGCACATTGTAATTGATTAATGGCAAAATAATAAGCACTTTTTTGTTAGGGTCAAGATGGTTATGTGTTCATCATGGGAATAATTCGCATGAGCAATTGATAGGCATTATTGATGGGATAAAATTGTTCTGCTGACTCAGCGCCATGATCCGGATGATTCTGTTTGACCAACTTTCGATACTGCTTTTTAATTCGACTGATATCATGCGTTTCCGCAAGACCCAAAATACTAAAACTTTCTTTGTACAGATCATAATTTGACAATATTTCCCATGTGCCTTTGACAAACAACTCAGCTGTTTTTTCATCTAGTCTGTCATAATTGCTGGTATCCATATAAAAATAACGCATAGACAACGTATCGATTTCTCTTTCTCCCATCAGGCGGCGATGAAAGTCACAGTATTCTGATTCCAAAGCGCAGTCAGCATTGCAAAAGCTTTGGTACACATCATCAAAAAATCGGCAATTGCCCTTTTCCGGATAACTTAATAAAAGTGTACGCATAAAATGTACATGCAAATACTGATTGTTTTTCCCAAACTGATCCTGAAGTTTATACAGAATATAAAACAAAACAAAGTGATGTTGATACAACGCCAGTGTGCTACAGTCGATGATTTTAATGTCTGGAAAAGCAATTTGCAGCAAGGTGCTTTCGTAGCAGGGTTCTGTCATTGTTGTCAGATAATTCTGGATTTCTGATATTGAAACCTGGGAAAGGTGTTTTTCAAATGGCGTATTGGGCATATTTGTTTTTTCCTTGATGACTCATATGGGTTTTGGCCAAATGTAGTCGAGGTTTTTCAGCTATCGTCGTTGTATATTAGATTCAACTAAGATAGCTGAAATCGGAGAATAATTTCTGTATCGCAGCTTAACTGTCATGGAAAGATATCTCTAAAAGCTGCCATCATGAGGCACGAATTGTTTCAATTCTATGTTGAAACTCAGAAATATTATTGCACGAAAAAACTTCACGATGCAATCTATGTAAAATTTCTTCATCTTTTATCGATTGAATAAAGGTGGCGATAGATTGAGATATATTTTGGTATTTAATCGATATTGCATCTAACAGCATTTTTTTCATACCTTTTTCCATACCTTTTTCCATGCCTTCTTTTATACCTTGTTCAATCCAGATATTACTTACGCCAAACATAACGTCACCTCCCTTTTCTCCAAATATTTTTGGATACTTTTTTTGAATAGTTGATTGTATCCATTGTTGTCCACGTGATTTGTGTGAACCGGAATACAATGTTATCACTGCAACAAAGTGAATCGTTGACCAATCATCAATATAATTAGCCAGTAATATCAAAGCTTCTTCAAAAATATCATCAAATTGATTGCTATGATAGTGTTTCATTACAAGAATTGTCACACGTAGATAGACATTGCCTATAACTTGATGATTCTTTAACGCGTTTAAATCCACCAATTCATAATCAAATTCTGGAATATAGTTAAAAAAAGAACCTGGACCACAGTACAATGCGGAAAGCTTTTTATCAACATTCCAATCTTTTTTTCCATGATACATGATTACAGGCAGGACGACTGAGACACATTCTTTTTCAATGCCGGTATTCTCTGGAAGACCATTTTCAATATTTTCTTTTCGCCTGTTTTTTCGTTCAATTGCATTGACTTCTCTTTCACGTTCGCCGAGTCGGATAATATATCCCAATAATTGAAATAAGACCCATCTGTCAAGAAAGCTTTTGTGCTCAAACAAAATATAGATCAATATTTCTTCACCATTTTTTTGTTTTACTTTAAAAATCAAATCCGATTGTGTTGACGATAAACAGATATCAACAAATGATTCACGATCAAGAGTTAATGTGTTTAAATCTAGCTTTTCGACGACACTCTCCGGAAGATAGTGGCGAATAAAATCACGTGCGATATCATTGCTTGAAAAGACCTTATGAAATAAATTGGCATGTGGATTTGTTATCTGTCTTTCATCCATATCAGTTCCCTTATCTTTGGCGCTTTGGTTGAGGCTTTAAGAAATTTCTGAAAAATAAGTCCACACTCTTTTCTTAGCCCCTATCGGGGCTAAGAAAATGTCCGACTTCTTGGGAATGCGCTCGATATTAATTACCGAAAAAACTCGAACTCACCTTATCGAGATGCGCTGGAGCGTGAGAACGTTAAGGCAATAATTATGCCATGAAAAACCATAATTGAACGATAATAGTCAAGCATTCTCAATTCACACTTTTTTCTTTAAAAAAGGCTAACTGACCAGCCGTTGAGTTATCATGATGTGTCAAATCGACATCCTGATTGTTAATCAGTGCGGTTTCCTCATCCAAAATCTTTTTAGCAAGAACCTTTCCCAACTCAACGCCCCATTGATCAAAACTGTTGATATCCCAGATAATGCCCTGAACAAAAATTTTCATTTCATAAAAAGCAATCAATCGGCCCAAATTGCGAGGTGTGAGTTTGTCCATCAGAATTGTTGTTGTGGGGCGGTTACCTGAAAATACCTTGTGGGGAATGATAACCTCATTTGCTGGCGTATCCTTTAATTGTTGTGCAACATCTTCTCTGGATTTCCCTTGCATTAAGGCCTCTGTTTGGGCAAAGAAATTGGCCATCAATTTAAAATGATGATCACCTACTGAATTGTGAGAGTTCACACAACCAATAAAATCTGATGGCACCAACTTTGTGCCCTGATGAATGAGCTGGTAAAATGCATGCTGGCCATTGGTTCCGGTCTCGCCCCAGACAATTGGACCGGTTTGATAGCTGACAGTTTTACCATCAGAATCAACAAATTTACCATTGCTTTCCATATCTGCTTGCTGCAAGTAAAGGGGTAAAGAACGTAAGGATTGGTCGTATGGCAAAATTGCCAAGGTTTCTGCATTATAGAAATTATTGTACCATATTCCTACCAGAGCCGCAATGACCGGAATATTTTGTTTTAAAGGTGAGTCTTTAAAATGATTATCCATATCATGGGCACCGGCGAGTAATTCAGCAAATTGATCAAATCCAATGTAACAGGCAACAGGAAGACCTATTGCGGATGCCCAGGAATAGCGTCCCCCAACCCAGTCCCAAAATTCAAACATATTTTCTTTGTCGATGCCAAATGATTGCACCAACTCACTATTCGTAGAGACAGCAACAAAGTGTTTGGCGACTGCTTTTTCATTGCCCAGTTTTTCAACTAACCATTTTTTGGCTGTATGCGCGTTTGTCATGGTTTCTTGTGTGGTGAATGTTTTGGATGCTATAATAAACAACGTTTCTTCAGGATTTAAATCTTTGACCTGATTGATAAAATCAGAGCCATCCACATTGGAAATAAAGCGAATCGACAAATGATCATCTGCATAGGGCGTCATGGCCTCACAAATCATTTTTGGACCCAAATAGGAACCGCCAATGCCAATATTAATGATTGTACGTATCTGTTTTCCTGTGAATCCTTTCCAATGGCCAGAACGAACATTGTCTGAAAATGCAGCCATCTGGTCCAGTACGCGGTTAACTTGCGGCATGACATTTTGGCCATCAACACAAACCGGCGTATTGGATCGATTTCTAAGCGCAATATGAAGAACCGACCGATTTTCGGTCCAGTTGATTCTGTTGCCGGAAAACATGGCTTTCCTTTTTTCTTCAACAGGGGCTTTGCTTGCCAGGTTGAGTAATAATTCAAACGTTTTTTCGGATATCAGATTTTTTGAAAAATCAAAGAGTATTTCATTTTCAAAGGTGAAAGAAAAGCGACTGAAACGATCAGGATCATTTTTAAACAGTGTTTTCAGATGACTGTTTTTCATTTCGTTGAAATGGTCCTGAAGCTGTTGCCATTCCGGCAAATGATTGATTGATTGGGACATGATTGGCTCCTTTTACGAATAATATCATAGTAATGACAAAAAGGTGTTTCCAAGTGTTGGGAAGTCTTGATATTTTTGTTTTGCCGACTAAGGCTTTCCTCAGTATTTGGAACACCCATGTTAATATTGAACTAATGATTACAGTACCCCAAACCTCAGCCCTTTTCAAGTATATTATGATTAATTTGCGGTAGAACATCTTTTTATAGTTGACACAAAAGTGCATTTGATAATAAGTATTGATGATACAGAAGCACTCTACTATTTATTTACTAAAAATAAGGATAGCAGTTGATATTATGGATATTGAATTATGTCGATCATGGTGTCTGGAACTTCCTGAGACTGAGAATGATTTTTCAGTAAAGAAGGAACTCTTCAAAACTAACAAAAGAACGTTTGCCATTATTAAAAATGAAACAGTCACTTTAAAATGTGATGCAATAGAATACAATGAATTGATCAATCATCCAGATATTACCCCTGCAAAAGGATTATCAAAGTATAACTGGATTACAATAAATAAATTTGATAATTTACAGGTTGAGGATATTCATGAGTTCATCATTAATTCTTACGAATTGATTGTTAAAGCATTACCCTCAAAAATAAAAAAAAGGTTACTTAAAAAATTAAGACATGATATAGATTCGCCATGGAAAGATATGCTCAATATATTTTTCAAAGAATTTATTGAATTCTTTTTTCCAGATATTGCAGATGATATTGATTGGACAAAAGCACCTATATTCATGGACAAAGAGTTAAACAAGATCATAAAAAACGCTGTTACTGGTAAAAGGTGTGTTGATAAACTGGTAAAAGTATGGCGAAAAAATGGTCATGAAATATGGGTTCTGTTACATATTGAAATCCAAAGTCAGGCACAGGAAATATTTCCTGAACGAATGTTTGTATACTCAAATCGTTTAAAAGAAATATATCAGTTACCCGTAGCCAGCCTTGCAATATTAGCGGATAATAATCCAAATTGGAGGCCCTCAAAATACTCTGAAGAGCTTTGGGGTTGTGAAAAAAATTTTATTTTTCCAATAATCAAATTGTTGGATTATCAACAAAATTGGAACCAGTTGGAAAAGTCGAATAATCCCTTTGCTGTTGTTGTAATGACTCATTTGAAAATGCTTGAAACTCAAAACAATAAATGTCAAAGGCTTGATTGGAAAATTACGCTGACAAAAAATTTATATGGCAAAGGGTATACTCAGGAGCAAGTTTTTGCATTGTTCTCATTTATTGATTGGCTGCTTATTTTGCCGAGAGACTTAACTATAGCTTACAACAAAGCTATTTCACAATTTAACAAGGAGAATAAAATGAGATATTTAACCACTCCAGAACAAATTGGACGAAAAGAAGGACGAAAAGAAGGAAGAAAAGAAGGAAGAAACGAGGAGAAATTTTATATTGCCAAAAAGATGAAAAAACAAGGGTTTGATACACCAGTGATAAAAGAGTTAACCGGTTTGAAAGATAAGGACTTAAAGAAAATATAAATTATTTATCCTATAAAAATCCCAATCCGGACGCGAAGCTATCAATTTACGATATTTACACAGAACCAATCTATAGACAAAGAAATAGTTGTTATTTTTTTAAATATTTTAATATATTATAAGTTCTTATCCGAACAATCTATTTTCACCTTGACAACTCTTCTGAGATAAGTTTTATGCTATTTAAATTTATTCAATGAATGGAGTTTATGAAATGAAAAAATGTACCTTTTTGATTACCTTTCTTTTAAGTTTGGCTGTATGCACAGGAAATAGCTTTGCAATTGAAGTCAGTCAGATTCATGTTTGCAAAGATGTAATCGACCTGGCGCCCATTGAAGTCGATTCTAATTTTGATGCATATGTTGGCAAGTTGTTTTGTTTTACAAAAATTGTCGATGTTGCCGCTCCGCCCACACAGATCTATCATGTGTGGATTTATGAAAACAATGAAATTGCTCGCGTACCTCTAGATATTGGTGCCACTCAGTGGCGAACTTACAGTTCCAAAACAGTTCCGCCATCAATGATCGGTAATTGGCAAGTGCTGGTCATGGGTCCTGATGAAAACATCATTGAAAGTGTTGAATTCATTGTTGGCAATTAATCGCCTGTTCGTAATAATCAGTTTGTTGGGGATATTTTCTATTGTAGGGCAAATAGTATATATCCCCACAGCTTATTGTCAGACAGAATCAAACACTGATTCCAATCTGAAAACATCAACCGCATCGTTTTTTGTCCGCTTTTATCAGCGATTTATATCAGCATTTGATGGTAATCGCTGCCCCATGTATCCATCTTGTTCTCACTACAGTATTCAGAGCCTAAAAAAACACGGTTTTTTAATGGGATGGTTGATGACATGTGACCGCTTGCTTCACGAACCCGATGAAATGCATCTTGCACCGGTTATAGTGATCAATGGAAAGGCTTTGTCTTATGATCCGGTTGCGTCGAATGATCAGTGGTGGTATCAAAATTTTCAGGATGAAAAATCGTCTCGCTGAACCGATTGATACTCGAAAAATAAATTCCCCATTAATAATTGAGGAATTTATTTTTTAGGTTTTCCTAAGGAATGCTCAAAAAATAAACTCCCCATTTCTATCGAATCATAATTACATGCAAAATCGTGTAGAGACGTAGCATGCTACGTCTCTACGACTCGTAAACCTCAATACGAACATTTAAAATGGGGAACTTATTTTTCGAAAGTTCCTAAGGAATTCTCAAAAAATAACGTACTACAACAAGGCAGAAATAATGACCCGGTTTTGCCCTCCATTGATTCAAGCATGTAAAATCTCGGCAAAGCCATGACCGCCTGGGGTTGAAACCCCAGGCT
>Ga0272440_1002878_pt1 | contig 13168 bp, 9 predicted proteins | sample SSMMMBAug17_FD_192440 | JGI IMG/M metagenome (GOLD analysis project Ga0272440, IMG submission 192440) | Marine sediment archaeal communities from Little Sippewissett salt marsh, Falmouth, MA, United States - SSM-MMB-Aug17 | ecosystem: Environmental > Aquatic > Marine > Wetlands > Sediment ...
CCGATGTAGGGGCGAACCTTATGTTCGCCCTCGAACGAATAACGCATTCGTTCCTATGTACGATGGGCGAACATAAGGTTCGCCCCTACATTGGACTTGTAAATAATGAGGATGTTATTTTCATAAAATTTTACATTACCCAAATTGTAAGTTATAAAATATCTGTTCATTCATAAATATTCATGATACACTAAACAATTTTTATATTTGTCCATTGATAATTCGTTTCATTCAATGGGCCCATGATTAACATATAAAAATAAAGGATTTCTTATGAACAAACATTTGTATTGGATCGCAATTGGTATTTGTTTTCTTCTGGTACAAACAGTCAGCCCGGTGATGGCGACACCATATCGCCTGACATACAGTATTTTTTTTCCAGCGACACATGGACAATGTAAGGCTGGCATTGCCTGGGCAAAGCAAATTGAACAAAGAACCAATGGACAGGTCAAAATTACAGTATTTCCTGGTGGCGCTTTGACAAAAGCAAATCAGTGTTACGATGGCGTTGTGAAAGGTATTACAGACATTGGCATGTCATGCTTTGCTTATACACGCGGTCGTTTTCCAGTGATGGAAGCCGCTGATTTGCCTTTGGGATATCCTTCTGGATTGGCTGCATCTCGTGTAGTCAATGCGTTTTATGAACAGGTCAATCCTGAAGAATTGACTGATGTTCAGGTCATGTATTTACATGCACATGGTCCAGGCTTGCTTCATACCAAAAAACCGGTTCAAAAACTTGATGATTTGCGTAAAATGAAAATTCGATCCACAGGCTTGAGTACCAAAATTGTCGAAGCCTTTGGTGCAGTCCCTGTTGCCATGCCGCAAGGCTCGACCTATGAATCTCTTCAAAAGGGGGTTGTCGAAGGTACATTTGGGCCAATGGAAGTTCTCAAAGGTTGGCGTCAGGCTGAAGTTGTTCGATATACAACCAATTGTAAACAGGTTGGTTATACAACTGCCATGTTTGTTGTGATGAATCGGGCCAAATGGAACAGCCTGCCTGTTGAAATTCAGGCAATAATCAGCAGTGTCAATCGGGAATGGATTGATGTCCACGGCGTGGCCTGGGATGCCCTTGATGATCAGGGGCGTGATTTTACGCTTCAGCAAAAAAATCACATTTTCGAGTTGTCGGACAAAGAAATTGAGCGATGGAAAAAAGCAGTTGAACCTGTAATATATGAATATATTGATAAAGTTGGTGAAAAAAAACTGAATGGAAAAGAATATGTTGACCGACTTTCAAAATTGATCAAAGAGCAGAAATAAATTTTTACATTGACATTGGCTGGCGGCGCATAATTCTTGATTTTTTATGCTAACCTCGTCATAATAAATAAAATTTATTTGGGATAAGCCATATTCTTATCCATATTTTTGATGTCGCAAGGAATAATTTCCTTGCTTAAAAGGAGTTTTCATGAGTGAAACAGTTGACAAAATAAGGAATATTGCCATTGTAGCACATGGTGGTGCGGGAAAAACCTCTCTGGCCGAAGCCATGCTCTTCAATGGAAAGTTGACCAATCGACTGGGTCGGGTCGAAGATGGTAACACGGTCATGGATTTTGAACCTGAAGAAGTGAAACGTCAGACAAGTATCAATGCTGGTTTTCATCAAGTTCCCTGGAAAAAACATGCTATAGATATCGTTGATACACCGGGTGATCAGAACTTTTTTAATGATACCAAGAGTTGTTTGATGGCTACTGACGCCGCAGTTTTCGTCGTTGATGCCATTGATGGTGTTAAAGTTCAAACAGAACAGGCATGGGAATTTGCTGATGAATACAATTCGCCGCGCATGATTGTTGTGAACAAACTGGATCGTGATAACACAGATTTTCAAAAAGCCATTAATGATATTGGAGAATCCTTAGAAATTCGTCCTTTAATAGTCCATTTGCCACTGGGACTTGCTGCGGATTTTAAAGGACTGATCAATCTAATTGATATGAAAGCCTATACCTATACTGATGGTAAAGCCACTGCTGGAGATATTCCCGATGAATTCAAAGATGATGCCGAAACTGCCAGAGAAGAATTTATCGAAAGTGTTGCTGAGGCTGATGACGAACTGGTTGAGAAATATCTTGAAGGTGAAAGCCTGTCCAATGATGAAATCAAGCAGGCTTTACGAACTGGAACAGTCAATCGGACCTTTGTGCCAGTTCTTATCGCATCTGCTACGAAAAACATTGGCGTGGATAAAATATTGGATTTTATCACCGAATGTATGCCATCACCTGAAGATAGAGAACCTCGAAAAGGAAAAATTGATGGCGCTGATGATGAAATCGAATGCCTGCCTGATCCCAATGCCCCATTTTCTGCGATTGTTTTTAAGACAATGGCAGATCCCTATGCAGGCAGACTTACTATTTGTCGTATAATTTCAGGATCATTGGGTAAAGATGGCGCTTTTTTCAATTCAAGCAAGTCAACGAAAGAACGTTTCAGCCAATTGTTGCGAATATGCGGAAAAGAACAGAAAACAATAACAAAAGCCCTTCCTGGCGAAATTATCGCTTTTTCCAAACTGAAAGAAACGCAAACCGGTGACACAATCTGTGATGAATCCAGAAAAATTGTTTTTGAGCCTGTGCAACCCATGCCAGCGCTGATTACTTACGCTGTTCAACCAAAAACGCAGGGTGATGAAGATAAAATTATGTCGTCTCTGATTCGCCTCAAGGAAGAAGATACTGCATTGAAAATTGAAAGAAATGCTGAAACAAAAGAAATTCTTCTTTCAGGGCGGGGTCAACTCCATATTGAAAGTGCTGTTGAAAAAATTAAGCGCAAATTCAACGTTGATGTATTACTCAATTTGCCAAAGGTGCCTTATCGTGAAACAATCAAGAAAAAGGTTCGGGTTCAGGGGAAGCATAAAAAACAATCTGGTGGACATGGTCAATATGGTGATTGCTGGATTCAAATGGAACCTCTGGAAAGAAGCTCTGGCTTTGAATTTGTAAATAAAATTGTGGGCGGTGTGATCCCCAGACAATTCATTCCAGCTGTTGAAAAAGGTATTGTTGAGGCGTCTGAAACAGGTGTATTGGCAGGTTATAAATGTATTGATTTTAGAGCTACAGTTGATGATGGTACATATCATACTGTGGACTCATCAGAAATGGCATTTAAAATCGCAGGTTCGCTGGCATTTAAAAAAGCCGCTGAACAGGCTGGCCCAATTTTACTGGAACCTATCATGAAGGTCACGATCATTACCCCTGATGAATACATGGGGGATATCATGGGTGACCTCAATGGTAATCGTCGCGGTCGTGTGCTCGGTATGGACAGCAAAGGAAAAAATCAAATTATCAATGCAAATGCCCCTATGGCCGAAATGCTGACATACGCGCCTGATCTCAATTCAATGACAGGCGGTCGCGGCACATTTATTTCTGAATTTTCGCATTATGAAGAAGTTCCTGCTCAACTGGTTGAAAAAATTATTGAAAAGGCTAAAGAAGAGAAGGATTCATAATATTTTCTTATTTTCTGTTTAAAGGAGTGAAATCCTGGTTTTGCTCCTTTTAAGCAAATTCAACAATTAGATCCTGTCAGTTATTATAATTGATTGCAATTTCTCTCCATGTATCCTCATTCTTATAGTCTTATTGAAACAAACATATTTTATCGTGATTGTTTTCGCCAATATCACAGCGATCACGAAATGTGGTGAAAAATGAAAATAATAATAACCGGCGCACTTGGGCATGTTGGATCCAGATTAATTCGTGAAATTCCCAGGCACTTTCCCGGTTCAGATATCATTATGATTGATAATCTATCTACGTTTCGATATTGCTCCCTGTTTAATTTGCCTGATTATTGTAAGTTCAGATTTATCGAAGCAGATATCACGCACGTGGATTTAAAAGATTATGTAATCAATGCAGATGTCGTTGTCCATCTGGCTGCAATCACTGATGCGGCCCATAGTTTCCATATTCGTGAAAAGGTGGCCCGAGCAAACTATTCAGGAACCAAGATAATGGCCAGACTATGTCGAAAGCACCAAGTTCCCCTGATTCATATTTCATCAACCAGTGTTTATGGATCGCAATCCAGTATTATGGATGAAAACTGCTCTGATGAACAACTCAAACCCCAGAGCCCATATGCTGAAACCAAGTTAAAAGAAGAAAATTTATTATCCGAATATAAGGAACGTGGCTTGAAATATACTATTTGTCGTTTCGGCACAGTATGTGGAAATTCTCCAGGCGTTCGTTTCAATACAACTGTCAATAGATTATGCTGGCAGGGTGTAATGGGGCAGCCTATGACTGTGTGGCGAACTGCGCAATTTCAAAAACGTCCTTACCTGACACTTCAGGATGCTGTTGATGCGATCATTCATATTATTAAGAAAGAACTCTATGATGGTATCATCTACAATATTTTAACCCAAAATATGACAATAAATGATCTTGTTGATATTATCAGTAATTTATTAAATCATGTTGAAATATCATATGTAGATTCTGAAATGATGAATCAATTATCCTATGAAGTTTCAAACAAAAGATTTAAAGATACAGGATTTCGGTTTCGTGGTAGTGTAGAAAAAAGTATTCAAAATGTGATTCAAGCACTTTATAATGCTGGCGCACAGGATATTAATCCAGATTCAGAGCCTTCGATTTTATACTGAAGAATGCTTAGGAATACTATGAAAATAACTTCCCCATTTATCTTGAACGTATAATTGTTTGGCACGTAGAGACGTAGCATGCTACGTCTCTACAAAACAAAAACCCCGATGAACATTTTTTAAAAAGGGGAACTTATTTTCACAGAATTCCTTAAATATAGGATTGCTCTGACAATTACATACTCATTTTTCTTTTATCGTTTTAAAGGACTTAAAAATGAAAAACACAATCACTTTTTCAAATGAGCCTGCATTCATTTTTATAAACTGCAAGGGAAAATCATGTGTTATGGGATAAAAGATTTTATTGAAAGTAATGATTTTCACAGAGGATAACGCCATTTCATTACAAAATTTTCGATAATCGATATTAAAATACGAAAATGGAGGATATAATACATATGAAAACAAAAATAACTGGGCTTTTTAATATTCAGCACCCCATCATTCAAGGTGGCATGCATTATGTTGGGTTTGCGGAACTGGCATCCGCTGTCTCAAATGCTGGTGGTCTGGGTATTATTACAGGTCTTACCCTGAAAACACCAGAAAATCTTTTCAAAGAGATCGAGCGATGTCATAAAATGACAGATAAACCATTTGGTGTAAATCTGACATTTCTACCGACTGTAGCAGCGCCCGACTATCCAGGATTTATCAAGGCCATTATTGATGGCGGTGTAAAAATTGTAGAAACAGCAGGTCGGAATCCTCAGGAATACATGCCATTATTCAAGGATGCAGGCATTAAGGTAATTCATAAATGCACATCAGTGCGTCATGCCCTGAAAGCCGAATCAATTGGCTGTGATGCTGTATCAGTTGATGGTTTCGAATGCGGCGGACATCCTGGCGAGGACGATATCCCCAATATGATCTTGCTGCCGCGTGCTGCTGATGAGCTAAAAATACCATTTGTTGCGTCAGGTGGTATGGCTGATGGTCGCAGCCTTGCTGCTGCTTTGGCTTTAGGTGCTGAGGGAATCAACATGGGCACACGATTTATTGCAACAAAGGAAGCGCCGGTTCATGAAAATGTCAAACAGGCCATATTATCTGCCTCAGAACTCGACACGCGCCTTGTCATGCGTCCCCTCCGAAACACAGAGCGTGTCTTAAATAATTCAGCAGTGGAAAGTCTTCTTGAAAAAGAAGAACGACTTGGAAAAAATATTCAATTTGAAGATATCATTGATGAAGTTGTGGGCGTTTATCCAAAAGTGATGACTGAAGGTGATGTCAATACTGGGGTGTGGTCTTGCGGTATGGTTGCTGGCTTGATTCATGATATTCCAACGTGTAAAGCACTTATTGAACGTATTGTTGCTGATGCTGAAAAGATTATCCAGGATCGACTGCGTGGGATGTTGTAATTAAAAAAGTTCTCATTCAATTGGTCCGACATCTTAGGAATTCTCGGAAAATAAGTTCCCCCATTTAATATATTGAATTCCTATTTTTGAACCTGGATTACGCTGAAGAAGATGAATAAGATGAATTAAAAGTGTTTGATTTCATCTTATTCATCTTATTCAGCGTAATCCAGGTTCAAAATGAATAGAATTGACTCTTTCAGAAATGAGAAACTTATTTTCAGAGCATTCCTTAGACAAGTCGGACCATTGCCACCTTTATTGAAAGACCTTTATTCATGACAAATACAATCGAAAATGCCATTATAAATATTCTTTCAAAAACAGAACGTCTCACGCCTTCGCAAATCGTCTGTCAATTGACATATCCCAGACGTGTGATCATGCAAACAATTAATCATCTGGTACGTAATGAGCTTTTGCTGTTTACATATGAATTGGGTACTGCTTTTGTCAGATTGTCATACAACAAACCCGTCCAAATTTCTGAACATATCGTTTTGGTTCCGCCAAACAGATCTATCCCAAAAGACCTTTTCTCGAAAATTGCTATAAAGTTATCAAAAGGCGCAGCATTTGGGGATGGGCATCATCCAACGACATCTCTTTCACTCAATTTACTGGATGAAACATTATACAAAAACACAATTACTGTTAAAAGCGCATTGGATATTGGTACAGGTTCTGGTGTTTTGGCAATAGCAGCAGCCAGGTTGGGTGCTAAAAACGTTCTTGCAACTGATATTGATCCTGTTGCTGTATACGAAGCTTTGGTAAATGTGAAAATCAATCAACTCACAGATTGTATTACTTTAATACAAAGCGCCACATATCCAGATCATACGTATCAGCTTATTATGGCCAATCTCAGATTACCTTCTCTTATCAATCTGGCAACGAATTTTTATAAACAAATTGATAAATCGGGATTCATAATATGTTCAGGGTATACAACTGAAGAATCAAACAGTCTGATTAGAAAGTTTGAACACTACGATCTTAAATGTATAAATCATAAGCAATTAAATAAATGGGCGGGTGGGGTTTTTATAAATAAGCGATCATAAATTTATAAATTTTCGGGTATTTTTTCGCTCTGACAGGGCCCATATTAACGTGTATCTTTACCTGAATGTTTTAAACAACATTTTTTATATTTTTTGCCACTCCCACAAGGGCAGGGATCATTTCTTCCGACATTTCTCAATCGTGTGTTACGAAAAAAGGTTTGTACATTTTGTCGGAAAGCATCCAGCGCAATGGCCAATTGCCGATGCGTTTCCTCCTCATTTTTTCGTAATTCAATCATCACATTTTTCGCTTGTGGATGTCCCTGATTTGCAGCTTTTTTCATCCACACGCGGGCATCGTTTGCAGACAAACCAATTTGAATTCTGTCTTCAATGGCCATAAGAATGGTATCTGCAAGCTCGTATTGAGCATCAGAAGATCCATTCTCAGCAGCAACAATCAGCCACTTGATGGTATTTGGATAATCCCGATGGGATTTATAAAATAATCCAATATTTAAGTAAGCATTGACGCTCCCTTTTTTGGCGGCTGTTTGAAGCAGTTTAAGACCCAATTCCTGATTACGTTCACATCCAACCCCTTTAAGATAGTACAGGCCAATAGCAGCTTGTGCTTCAGTCAATCCTTTATCAGCGGCTTTTTTGTACCATTTATATGCCTGATCAAAATCTTGCTCAACCCATAAGCCTTCCTCATAAAACAAGCCCAAATAACCATATGCCACAGGATCATCAAACTGGGCTGCACGAAAAGTCCATTGAAAAGCCAGCTCCAGGTTTTTATCAACACCCCGACCATAAAGATATATTTGCCCCAAACAAATTTGTGCGACAGGATCTTCAAGCTCAGCAGCCATGGTCAGCCATCTGACAGCTTCAACTGTATCTTGTTCAACACCATTGCCTTCAAGATATATCTGCCCCAAAAGGGTCATGCCAAAGGGTTCCTGGCTGTTCGCTGATTTGGTAATCCACTCGACAGCCAGTTCTTTGTCCTGTTTAATCGTTTTTCCAAACAGTAGCATCGCACCTAAATAGGCCTGCGCTCGTGAATGTCCCTGCACAGAAGCTTCACGAAACCAGTAAAAAGATATCTGAAAATTTTGTTCGACATCTCTGCCATAATAATGTTTGAGTGCAATACTATATTGCGCGTTTGGATCACCCTGTTGTGCGCGCCATTTCATTTCATCCGGGTTATTTATTTTGGAAAGACGAAAGATTGGCAGAGAAATATCTGATGAAACAAATGTTTTAAAAAGCCAGCAGGCGATGCCAAAAGCTTCCTTTAAGGCGTGAAGTGCATGTTCGGTTGTAATACGCCGATCATGTTCATCCTTTTTTGGATGTGCCCCCTTATTGCCTTCAATTCGTAAAAAATTGATTGATCGGTAAATATTTTCAGGTACCATCTTGTAGAACTGGATATGCGTGGCAATTTGATAAAAAGTTTGATCATCAACAGCAACAGCATTTCGTTGATAAATGTCCCTGACACATATTTCCGAAAATTTACGCAATTGTACGAGACTGCTATCAGGATCTTCAAACAGATATTTTTCAGAAAAAAAACCATATTCATATAATAATGGCCAATGAGGCCGAATAAACTCAAAATTGCTTTTCATTTTTTGATGCCAGATATCTGTTTAGGGATTTTATCACACGATTGATATGATAATTATTTGCATTTTTATGATTTAACATGACCACAAAAGGAAATGTTTCAGTATCATTTATTTGGATAAAACCCGCACGGGTTCTTACACCATTCAATGTACCTGTTTTAAAAAAAAGATTGTCCTCTTTTTCAAGAAGGTGTCTATATGGCGCAAAAGCTTGAACAGCCTTGATCATTTCTTTTGCAGAAATTTTATTTCTGCGCGAAATCCCAGATCCTTCCACAATAAAAAAATGCTTGATCCCCAATTGGTTTTTAGCAAACGTTTTGACAGCATCTGCCCCTTTTTCAAGCGTTGCTGGCGGGCCATGAACCTTCGCGCCAATGCTTAATAACAATTGATTGGCAATAAAGTTATTTGAGAATTTCAACAACATGGATACTATTTCCTCGACAGTTGCGCCAGACAAATGCGTGAGCAGTAATTCATCATTTGCATTGACAGTGCCCTGTTCAACAATATCGGGTATTTCAATGCCTTGTTTTATTAAAAAATATTGCATGAGATGGCCGGCATATTGGACAATTTCCTGATGATTCCTAAATAAATTAACACGACCATCAGGAATCCAATGTCTGATTTTGTCTCGTGCAAACTGGATAAGCGGGGTATGCGGTTCACCTTTGATCAGTTTGCCATCGCGGGTGCGCTGAAAACAAACAGTATTGAAATTGACACATAATGCAGCATTACGTACATCATAAGGGTTAAACGTTCGTGTTGTTCCTGGCACCCTGATATCTGGCTGAAAATATGTTGCATCAAGACGAATGCCTGAAAATCGCCAGTATTTTTTTTGGATTTTATATGCAATTGTTTCCAGCTCTTCAGAAACAAGGACTGGATCGCCATAACCCTTGACAGTTAATTTTCCATCATGGCTTCTGTAAAATTCTGTTTTAAAGCGGGTGTCCAATCCAAGATAATGAAATGCAGCCAGTGATGTAATAATTTTTAAAATGGATGCCGGCACACATAGCTGATCTGCATGTTTTTCTAAAATTTCATGGCCACGATCATCAATTACATAGATTGCATCGTGGGATTGGATATTGCTTAAAAATCGTTTTGAAGCTGCCCATGATTCATGGACTTGTCCAAATATGAATCCCAGATAAATGATAACTATGTATAAAAATTTCTTTTTCATTGTTTCGACTCAAGAAACGTGCGATATGCACAAAAAGTCATATAAAGATCAACTTTACTGATTAATTCAAAGGGTGAATGCATGGATAAAATGGGTGGTCCGCAATCAATAATATCCATGCCATAGGCGGCCAGATATTTGGCAATTGTACCGCCGCCGCCCTCATCAATTTTACCAATTTCACCAGTCTGCCAGACAATTTTGTTTTCATTGAACAAGCGTCGTAACCAACCAATATATTCGGCACTGGCATCATTGGAACTATATTTCCCCCGACTGCCAGTATATTTCATCAGACTGACCCCTCGCCCGATTATTGCTGCATTCCGCTTTTCGTGAACTTCCTGATAATTGGGATCCATACCACAGTTGACATCGCCAGACAAGGCACGCGCATTCATCAAGGCATTGTAAACAAAACGTTCATCCGATTTTTCATTTGTGGCGTAAGCCAATTCACGAACAATATGTTCAAGTAACAGTGATTTTGCACCAGTGTGGCCATCACTGCCAATTTCTTCTTTATCATAAAACAAAACGATTGCTGTTTGACGTGGACTCTTGAGATTTTTGATAGCTTCAAGTGCACAAAAAGTGCATGATCGGTCATCATGGGCATAACCGCCAATCATACTGGCATCCATGCCAATATCACGTGCAGGGCCGGCAGGAACAACCTCAAGCTCAGCACTGATAAAATCGGATTCAACCATTTCATAACGTTCATAAAGATATTTTAGGATATTTGCTTTAAAACGATCCTTCAGGCGATCATTGCCCAATGGTGTGTTTCCAATAATAACATTCAGTTTTTCCCCCTCAAAACCTTCCGAAATCTTTTTATTGTCTTGCACTTTTTTTGCCAGATGAGGCAAAAGATCTGGAATGGTAAAAACTGGATCACTTTCATTTTCTCCCATTACAAACTCAAATGGGGCACCATTTTTTTTGATAACAATACCATGAATTGCCATCGGACGTGCCAACCATTGATATTTCCGAAGCCCACCATAGTAATGTGTTTTTAACATGGTCAAGTCAATATCCTCAAATAGTGGATTGGGCTTTAAATCCAGTCGGGGAGCATCCACATGGGTCGCAATAATATGCATACGCTGATCCATTGGCACCTGACCCAACACAGCCAATGCAAGACATTTGCCATGTCTTGACACACAAATTTGTTTATTCTTTTTTCCAATTTCTCGAAAACCATTCCGCTGGGCAATTATTTCAATGGAGCGAATAACTTCCCGCTCTGTTTTTGACTGACTCAAAAAAAGTTTATAGTCTTTAGATAGTTCTTCAATTTTTTGAGGATCTTTGGCATTCAAGCTATCCCATGCGCTTGTGGGCTTATATGATAACTTTTTTTGAAGTTTTTTTCGTTCTGTTAAAGATAATTGTGTCATTTGGTATGGTCCTTTTTGTTTGGGAATGTGTCTATGAGTTAATTACTTTCCTCAATCATTCCTAAGTAAGTAAATAAGGCATAAGATATAGTCTCTTAACAAAATAGAATACCTATGTATATCAGAAATGTATTTTGCACGATTGATTCATGTATAATATTTATTTAATGGAATTGTCAAGGCAAATGGGCTCATTCCAAAAATGGCTGACATTTTTTTTAAGATAAATTTATGAAGTAAGTTATAAGTTTTCGGATATATAGAAGTGCTGCTCAATCCCACGTTCTGCGTTGGAACAAGTTCTGGAAATAGTTTGTATAAAAAACTTGAATATCAAGTATAAATGTAGCAGCCTATGTATTCTATAAAAAATTTGACAAATGCGTCTAAATAAGCTTTAAAAATGAAATAGTAAATGAAATAATTATCATGATGAGTACAGAATAAAAAAATATATTCGCATTAGCGTACATAATTGAAAACAATATGCTTTATGAGGATTAGACAGAAATAATTTTGTCTCAACAACTGGATACACAGCCGTGTATGAAAGTAATGTTGATGATCCAGAAATTGAATCGCTGACAATATTTGAAGATGATTTCACTGCTTATGAGTTAGAATCGTTAGACCCGCTGGCACTGATGTTTCAAACAGGTTATCTGACAATAAATGATGTTGTTAACGATACCGCATTCAATTTTGATTTTCCAAATATTGAAGTCAAGCAGGCATTTTTAAGATTGCTTATGGAAATTATATCGCTTCGAGAAAAAATCAAAGATTATGACCAGTTGTATATTTCTTTTGATTCTGCTGACAGTTTAATTTTACAACTGGATACACAACTTAATCAAATGAGTGTAACCAAAATGGCCGGAATTTAAATTATCACTCACCATTTTTTGAACCAGGATTACGCTGAAAAAGATGAATAAGATGAAATAAACACTGTCTTTTAATCTTCTTATTCATCTTCTTCTGTGTAATCCTGGTTCAAAAATAATGATGAGCAAATTGTATTTACCGGCTATTTTGGTTACACTCTAATCAATAATTCAGAAAAGGAAACAATTATTATGATAAACACCGCGCAAAAATTACCCATAAATATATCTTCCTTTAAGCTCTTAAACGATAACAATATGCTGTATGTGGATAAAACAGAGATCATTTATAATTTTGTCTCAACCACCGGTCGATATTTTCTTTCCCGCCCCAGACGATTTGGTAAAACCTTATTAATTTCCTTAATCAAGTTTTTGTTTATGGGAAAAAAGGAATATTTTGAAAGTTATTGGATTGGTAAAAACAACAGATGGATTTTTAAGCCATTTCCTTTATTATTGTTTGATTTTAATGGCATATCTCACGCAACGTCAAATCAACTTCAAAAATCTTTAGGTATTGCTTTAGAAAGGATCGCACAAGAACATGAAATTGTGTTATGTCAAACTGAGTTAAAAGAAAAACTTGCAGAGCTTATTGTAAGAATGAAGAAAAAATATAATTCAAGTGTTATAATTCTGGTTGATGAATATGATAAACCCATTATTGATCATCTCGGTGTTGGAGATAAACGTCTGGAAGTGGCAAAAGAAAACAGAGATACTCTTAAGTCCTTTTTTGGCACACTGAAAGAAAGTAATGTTGATGATGCACTTCAATTTTTATTTATTACAGGCGTGTCAAAATTCAGTCATACATCCATTTTTTCAGAGCTTAATAATTTAACAGATCTGACGATGGATCAGGATTATGCTGCATTGCTGGGCTATACTGAAGAAGAGATCACGACATATTTTCAAAAATGGATAAACAAATGGCACCTTGACA
>Ga0272440_1002879_pt1 | contig 13160 bp, 4 predicted proteins | sample SSMMMBAug17_FD_192440 | JGI IMG/M metagenome (GOLD analysis project Ga0272440, IMG submission 192440) | Marine sediment archaeal communities from Little Sippewissett salt marsh, Falmouth, MA, United States - SSM-MMB-Aug17 | ecosystem: Environmental > Aquatic > Marine > Wetlands > Sediment ...
TGTCAGAAAATCACCTGGATCAATATCATTAAAAGTATTTTCTGCTACAACTATTTCAAAAGGTTCGCCCTCAGTCACTATATAATCAGGAATTGGATTTTCTAGTGTTGGTGGATCATTTGTATTTTATACTAAAAATTTCGTATTATCAGCGAATCAAATCAATACCCAAAAAACTAATAAATTTAGATATCAAGTCATGTGAAAAAGACTCTAATACTGAATCAAAATTGAATCTAATGCCGGAGTCCATCCTGGTGAAAATATTTTAATATAAACTTTTTGTTCTCCCATTCCAGCAAATGCTGGATTTGGCTCTAATGACACATTTATTTCTTTATTTCCAGGATTAATATAATATTTTTTTGTAAAAATAATTGCATTTTGAGGCACAGTTCCTATTTCTAATGGTATTTGATAATTTACTGTTGTAGGGAGTGAAACTAAACAAAATCGCGTGGCAGGTGCACTATCGATTGAAATTTTAGGTGGCAGCTTTATATTTATTTTCTTTCTTTCATCTTTTATTAAAACTTCATCACTTGATGATTTCCAACCTGGAGAAGATGCAGTTATTGAAATGTTTTGATCTCCAATTACATTTGATTCAATTATTTTTATTGAAAAACTTGTAAAATTATTACCTGCTAGAATTTTAATTGGAGATTGAAAAATTATTGAATCTAAATCATGATTTAAATTGATATGAATATCTGAATCAGATGCTTCCAAAATACTGACTTTTGTAAAGTCATTTATTTCTAAATTTTCTGAATTTTGGTTTAATACAATTTCCTTTTTATTGACCTCGATCTTTAGATTTTTCTCCAATTTACCTTTTACATTAATTTTTTCAGTGGCTGAAATCCAATCTTCTGATGAAACTGTGATATTTACTTGTTTGCTATCATAAAACTCATCATATATGACATTTATAGGAAAAGACGTATCTATTATTCCTTTTGTTATTATTACAGAATCAATAAGGTCAATATATTTTGTATTACTACATGCAATATTGACTATTAGATCATCATCAATAACACCAGGGATTATTACTTTTCCTTGTTCAGTTGATCCTTTTTCAATATTATCAGGTAATTCAAGAATTAATTCTTTTTTTTCATTATCATTGACTGTAATTGTATGTTTAGCCTCTTTTTGACCTGAAAGCCTTGCATAAATTATAACTTCCTGAGGACCATCAATTTTATTATCATCAATTACATAAAAATAAAAATCAGAAGAATCTTTTCCTTTAAGGATTGTTGATATTTTTGGAAGAGATATTTCATCTTCATTACTCGAATAAACTGCAATTTTGAGGTCTTTGTCAGCTTTGGAATTAATAAATAATGTTCCTTTGCATTCATTATTCATTCCCTCAACAATTTTTTCATCATAAATAACCATTGATAATTTTTTAAATTGTCCTGATTCTCTCCTAATTCCATAAATAGCTTCAGCAAGGTCTATTTTTTTATCATCATTAATATCTGCCTGATAGTAAATATTAGTATAAGGGCTTATGTCTGTAGTGTAAGGGTTTATACCAGCAGCAACAAAAACAGGTAATATTGCATCTTTTAAATCTAAAGTCCCATTATCGTTTATATCTCCCATTAGAACATGATTAATCTCCCATGAACCTGTTGTTGCTTTATCAGTTGATTGCCAGTTACCTGCAATATCTCTTGCAATAACTGAGATGAAATATTTTCCTTCTGACAATGAATCCAACAGAATTGGTTGAGATTTCATTATTGCTTCACTTATACTATTGTCATTTAATATATATTTATATGCAAAAATATCTTCTCCTTGTACTTCCAATATAACCTGGGTTAAATTTGTCGAACTTGCAGGTATTCCTGAAATAATGGCCTCTGGGGGAGTATTATCAATTATAGCATAAGCTGTAATAATATCGCTTAAGTTGTTAGATTGATCTTTTGCCTGTACATGTATATAAACCGTGCCATCCTTTTGTATAGTTGTTGCAGTTTTTACATCAGTAAAATCACCTTCTAGTTTCCAGTCTTTCTCATGATTGATTTCATATATAAATTTTGCAGGTTCATTTGAACCCCATACCCATGTTTTAGATTGCTTAGGTGTATAATCATCACAAATCCCTACTATATTTGGTGATGTTACATCAGAAATTTCAATTGTAACTTTTGCTGGCTCAGAATCAATACTTTCATCATTTGCTTTAAAGATAAAATAATCTTTTCCACTGCTATTTATAAATGGAGAATATGAAAAATCACCACTGGCTTTATCTAAGATTGTTAATTCGCCCCTGGATGGTTTTTGAATAATTGAATATAATAAAGAGTCTCCATCTTCATCAGTTGCTTCTAGTGTAGAAATAATTATTGATTTATCCTGTGTTTCATATTTTTGATTTTTTGCTACTGGAGCTTCATTAATATCAGTTACACTTATATTAATTATTGCTGTTTTTGTATATTTGTCATCCATAACTGCAATTTGAAGTTCATATTCTGAATTTTTTTCATAGTTTATTTGATTATTTATTATAATCTCACCTGATTTTTCATTTATAGAAAATGCATTTTCAATATTTCCTTTTATAATACTAAATATTAAAGCATGGTTTTCAGGATCTAATGCATTAACATTATTAACAATTGAACCTATTGCCATATTTTCTTCAATATCAAAAGACTGATTTGTAATTTCAGGTACTTCATTAATATCAATGATTTTAATAAATACATTTGAAGAGCTAAATGTATAACCATCTGAAACTTTTACTGTTAATGAATATGATGAAATACTTTCAAAATTCAGTGAGCAAGGTATATTTGCAGAAATATATCCTCTTTCATTAACAATAAAAGGATTGTTTTCATTTTCAGATACAATGCTAAAACTTAATATATCCTCAATATCATTATCATAAACTTGTAAAATACCAACATCATAGCCATTTTGGCAGTTTTCTTCTATAATAAAACTATGATCGTATATAACTGGAAGGTCATTTACACTTTTTACTTTTATAGTAAATTCATCAGTTACACTATATTCATTAGAAATAGCAAAAATTGTAATCTCAGCTATTCCATGTTGTTCAGCCTGAAACTCTAAAAATAGTAATTCATTATCTATTGTTGCTGTTATTAATTCTGGATTAGTATTTGATTTAATGACAAAATTCATATTATCATTTTCCGGGTCAAAAAACACATCTGATAAATCAATTTGTTTTATAGGGGCATCTTCATTTACTTCAAAATCATTAATCTCATTTAAAACATAAGGAGGTTCATCTTTATCTATATTAATGCAGGTTATTGTTAATTGAAATGATGCTGTTTCTGTTAAAATTCCATTTGTGGCAATAATGGTAAGTGTTTCAACTCCACAAACATCACTTACAGGTGTTATTGATAATAAATATTCAGAAGCTGTTTGTGTTATTTGTTTTAAATCTGCATAAATCATTGACAGGTTGGAAGTATTTGCCAAAACAGTTATTTGACTTTCTGTATTAACCATATCTGTCACAGAAAAATGAACTGGTATTGATTCTGCGTCTTCAAGGATTGTCATATTGGGAATACTGGAAATAACAGGCTTTTGAATTATATATGAAATACGATTTCCAGTATTATTAAAGTCATCAATTGCTTCAATCTCAAGATATTTTTCATTTTGTATTTTATCAATATAGCACCAATTTGTATTTCCTAATTCTTGATATAGTTCTAAATCATCTTTTGCAGATCCAATATATAGGCGATACTCTGAAAGATCTACATCATCTGATTTATTAAATTGAATCAATATCTGATCAGACAATGGTTTGGCACTAATAGAATTAGTAAGCACAGGTCCGGCATTATCTTCAATTTTAATTTCAGAGATATCTGTTTCTGTTTCATTACCACTTGTATCTGCTGCTTTTATGTAATAATTCAGTCCATAGCCTGTTGCGTATTTTTTTGAAATCACACCTGAATATATACTTGATTCATTTCCTGTCATTTGAATAACCATATAATTCATTTCATCTGTCTTTGCACGATAATATAGAAAAACATTTTTTATGTCCTCATCATCTGACACATAAGCAGTTATTGTTATTGATTCACCAGCAGATATTGTTTGTGTTAATGGACTATATTCAATTATTGGTGGAATATCATTAACAGTAAAGGTGTATGAGCTTACCTGGACATTTCCAGAAGTATCACCTGCTGTTAATGTAATAGTATGAATCCCTTTTGCAAGAGGCTTAACTACCTGGTAACTCATAAGACCATTTTCAGGGTTAAAATAATCTGTATAGTTTTCACTATTAATGTATTCAAGTCCATCCAGATTGAAATTAAAGGTTGAAATATCTATTCCACTGAGACTGTCAATAATATTACATTTAATAACTGGAGTTGGAGAATGATCTGAAGTTTTGAATCCAGTAATTTCAGGTGCAGTTTCATCAATAGCCAAAATATATTGTCCTGGAAAATTGATAAAACAAGTTACAGATTGATTATTTAGATCCACAGATCCACCCATGTAAACATAACAGTCCAATTGTCCATCCCATCTATATATCTTTAATTTTCTTGCATGATCTGTTGAAAAACCTGATGCATTTAACAATTCATTTGTAAAACCTATTGTTAATTCTAATGGGTCTGAAAAGTATTCAAGATTATTTCCATTTTCATCTTGTAGATTAATAATGTAAACCTCTCCAACTGTAGATGCAAAATAAGTAGTTGACTTATTTAATCGTCTAGCACGAACACGATATGTTTTCCTATTAGGTGATAATTTTGATAAACAAAGTTTATATTTTTCATAAATGTTACTGGCAGCAGCTTTAACTTTTGCACCTCCTTCTGCAATAGCTTTGCCAGTATTTACAATAGCCTCTTTACCCGCTTCTATTGTTTTATGAACAGTTTCAAATACTTTTTCAATAATAGGCTTTAAAGCTTGAATGTATTGATCAACAACAGCTTTTGGCCCTTTTATGTTATTAGTTATCCAATCATCTTTATAATATTCTGATGTTTGAAGATTGCCTTTTTCAGATGATATAACTCCTTTTTTGCTCATATATTCAAGAATTGTAAAAACATCAATCTGGAGGTGAAGCCCAACACTCATTTTAGCTCCTAATCCAATTCCAAACTCTAAATCAAATGGGATTGTTACATGATTCACCTCTCGAGCTTCTTGATTCCATATGATTTCTCCATGATTGATTGAAATCATTGATTCAAAAGCATTAGTATATTCTTCTTTAGATATTGTAATATCTATTCCCATTAACATTTTGTTAATCAAATTACTTTGTTCAGCAATATTATTAATAATTGATTGGTTATCTGTTGATAAAATATAATATGATTCTTGAACCTTTTTATTAAAAAAGCCATAATCAGTATCTCTATCTTGAAGTTGTCCATATTCTAAATTTGGTTGTCCAAAAGGATTAAATTCTACACTTATATATTTTTCTCCTTCGAAAATTGGTGTGTTTTTCGAAAATGGGTTAATCTTATATTCAGGAGTATCTTTTTTTCTTTTATCCCCAGCAAATTTTTTTGATAACATCACATCAAGCTCATAAACATTAAAATCACTACTTATTTTCTGAGTTATTTTACTATTGCCAGATGTTTTCTTCTCTTCTGTTAATTCATGAAGAAATTGTTTGTTAAAAACAGACAGTTCAACACCAAGCTTATTTCCTGAAATATTACTTAAGGGATTAGTTAACTCAAGATTAAATCCAACATTAGCATTACCACTTATACAAGTTTCAGATGCAATACTTTCTTTGTATTCGTCAATTTCAATAATTTCATACAAGATAGTTGACATTATTCTATCAAGTCCTGCAATTTTAGCCTGAGCACTTATTAGTGGTTCTAAAAAAATAGCAGCTGCAACAATAAGATTTTTATTGTAGTTCTCCTTATCTGATTGGTTGAAAAAATCAGGTACACGATATGATGATTTTAATGTATGCTTATACTGTCCATCAAATCCAAATCCTAATTCAGCTTTAGGTTTCGCCTTAACATCTTGCCAGGATTTTTTAAAAATTTTCGGGGATACATCAGCTTCAATTTGAGTTCCAAATGAATTTCCAATAATCAAATCAGTTTTATCTCCAATTGTTTCAAGTCCCATCATACTTGAAATATTGATTCCTCCATAAAGTCCAAGAGTTAAAAGTTTTATGTTGATTGGTCCTAAACTAACACCAAAACCTACATCAAAACCACCAGATAAACCAAAAAGAAAAGTATATTCCTCTTTGAATTCCCTATCTATAACGTAAACATGAAATTCAGGTTTTATATCTGATTCCATTGAGATATGTTCGTTATTTTTTGTTATTAAATCTATACCATACTGCGTATTTTCAAATGTTTCAGGTGTCTCAATCCTTACATAACCACTATTATCAACTTCTGATTCAAAAGATGTATCTTTATTATCAAATGTATAAAAGAGTTTTTTGTTAGTAATGATCTCATTTTCATTATTATATATTCGATACCATCTTATAGCTTTGCCACCAACCATAACCTTAGATGGAATATTATTATTTTCTGGATAATATGGAACAAAAGAAATTGATTCATCAATTATATATGATGGTTTTATAGAAAATGAAGCTGTTGTGTCATATTCCAAATCATCAAAGTATATAGCAGTTACTTTGATGGTGTATACTCCTTCTTTATCAAAATAATAAGTAAGATTATTATCATAGGTTGTTCTATCAACTATATTGTCGTTATTAAAATCCCATTTATATTTTTTTGCAGATAATCCTGTTACATTAAATTTAACTTTCAAAGGTGCAATTTCTATTGTTGAATTGTTTATAACATTTCCTGTATGACCATTCATTGCTATTAAATTTATATCAATTGATTTAACGATTATTTTAAAACCATGAGTAACAGTTTTTTCAAAAGATTCTGCAAGTAGAGTAATTGTTGCCTCACCTGTTTGCTCAGGTTTATAGTCAATATTTAACATGTTATCAGAAATACTTACTGTAACAAGCTCTGGGTTAGTATTGACAGACACTGAAATATTCATAGAACCATTATCATTGTCAGGGTCATAAAAAATCTGGCTTAAGTCAATTATTTGTCTTTGAGCATTTTTCAATACTTCAATATCCTGGATATGGTTGACTATCAATGGGGGTGAATCAATAATTGTAAAATTTGACGATCTTGTTTGTGACCAGTTGCCATTTTCATCTTTTGCGCGTGCATATATTTTATGATCTCCTTTATTTAAATGGCTTATGTGAACATTAGTATTAATACTTACATAGCTTGATGGTTCAAATGGTAGTGAAATACCTGAATTTTGACCAGGATCATTATTGAAAAAATACTCAATTCTTACAATATCAGGTAAAGATTCATCAACAGCTTCTATTAACAAAGGTCTTGATTGAACAATTCCCCATGTACCTGTTTCATCTTTTGCTCTAACATAAATACGATGTAACCCAGGTGATAAACTTGATACATCAATTGTTTTAGACAAACTAACTTGAGTATAAGGGGTAAAACTAAAACCAATACCATGTCCAAACTCTGGTGCAGTATCGAAAAAATATTCAACTTCTGTAATTTTTGAGTAATAAGGTAAATGATCCCCAATTGATTGTGATTTTGGAGTTATCAGTACAGGTCTTGATTGAACTATCCCCCATTGTCCTGATTCATCTTGTGCTCTTACATAAATTCTATGCAATCCAGTTGACAGTTGTGAAACATCAATATTTTGGTTTATTTGAACTTCGCTATATGATGAAAATGATAAGCTTGTACCATTCCCAAAGCCAGGGCATTCATCAAAGAAATATTCCATATTGGTTACTTTTGAAAAATACTGTGGCCCCTGGTTATCTATTGTGTCATGAAGAGTTATTAAAACAGGTCTTGATTGTACAATTCCCCATGTGCCTGTTTCATCTTGAGCGCGTATATATACTCTATGTAGACCAGGATCAAGGCTTGATACATCAATTGTTTCTGTAATACTCAACTCGCTATTTGCTGAAATTGAAAAGCTGTTTCCTTTCCCAAATCCTGGAGCATTATCAAAAAAGTATTCTATTGCAGTAATTTTAGACAGAAATTCAGGTTTGTTATCATCTATCTGATTATGTTGTGTAATTAAAACAGGTCTTGATTGTACAATTCCCCATGTGCCTGTTTCATCTTTTGCTCGAATATAAAGTCTGTGCAAACCAGGATCAAGGTTAGATACATCAATAGTTTTAGTCAAGCTAATCTCACTACTTGCTGCAAAAGAAAAGCTTTTTCCCTTGCCAAATTCTTGTGCATTATCAAAAAAATATTCAACATCAGTGATGTTTGATAAATAAGATATTCCACTATTATCTATTTCAGAATGTTTAGTAACCAATACTGGTCTTGATTGTACTATGCCCCATTGTCCTTCTTCATCTTTAGCCCGAACATATAAACGATGTAATCCTGGTTCCAAATGAGATACATCAAGTGTTGTTTTTATATCAATGGTATTTGCAGGTGTTATTGGTATTGATAGTCCATTCCCATATCCTGGATCAGTATCAAAAAAATACTCAATTGTTACAATATTTATATTAGATGTATTCTCAACATCTGATGAAACAACTATATAATTATATTTTTCTTCTGTATCTTGCATATCCTGTTCATCGCCTACAACAAAGGATACTTTATAAATACCAGGATTTGAATAAATATGTTGTGGATTTTGCTCATTGCTTGTTGTTCCATCACCAAAATTCCATTGCCATGAAGAAATGTTTGTATGTTTTGCAGTTGATTTATCAGAAAAATTAACAGTCAAAGGGGCATTTCCATTTGTTTTATCTGCTGAAAAATCTGCTTTCATTGCTAAATAGTCTCGTGAAATATGAATTGTATATGGATATTTATAGCTTTCTTTAAATGGTTTACCTGATATTTTAATATAAAAATGACTGAAAGATGGTGAAATATAAAAGGATAGATCATAAGGAAATGTATATATTGAATTTCCAGTCAATATATTGTATGAAGGATCAATAGCTGAAAGTTCATAAACTATATTATTGCTACAATTGATTTTAACATAATAGATTGCAAGATGAGCAGGTGCAGGGTTTGAAATTTTGAAAATATCATGATCATCAGATTCATTATCTGCCTGAATGTTTATAAATCCTGTTATTGTTTCTCCTAAATTAATTTCATAAGCAAGATTTGTATCATTTGGTTCATCAAGTGCCTGGATTATTGCTTGATAGTTTTGAGCTTCTTCAGTATGTTTTGTATTTATTGACATCATATAAGACTTTCCTGCAGGTACAGATGTATTATTTTCATATAACCATTGTTTCTCATATAAAACTGCACCATCTCCTGGAGGTTCATCATCACAGTCAACCTTAGCACAATAAAACAGTTCACCTCCATTTGAATTAGAAATTATCCAGGTATAATAGATGTTCAATGGCAAAGACATTTCAGGGTTGTAAGTTGTTCCCTTATTTAAGCCGATAATATCGTCATTTTCGCTTCCATTACAATTAATATCAACATTATTAAATGTTTTATTAAAAGATTTACCTGCTATACAATGTTCATTTCCACCAAAAAGATAAATTCCAACAGGATTTTGATCATCGCAATTCGTATAAGAATCGTATGAATATTTTAAATCCCTTAATGCTTCACTTGTACCATTTAAATCAGTAATTCCAGATCTTGCAGCACGTCTTAATCTTGTTGGGTCAACCCATGAATTTGATCCAAGATGTGGAGTGCCTATTGTTACTACTCTTGCAACTTTATGTCCATTTTCAGTATCAGGGTCAACCCACCATCTTCGTTTTCCTTTATCATCTTTTCTTTGCAAATATTCTCTTATGGCAAGACCTCCCATTGAATGTCCTACTAAAATTACCTTTTTTGCACTTGTAAAGTTTAGGACTTCGTTTATCATTACACTCAATGCTTTTCCCTGTTTGAAGATACCTGCCTGATTGCTTTGGTCAAAGTAGTTGTTGATTCCTTCATTGCCACGTATACGCTCTTCTTTAAAGTTTATTGCGTATATATTTGAAAGGTCATTTAAACTCCATCCATCTGAAAAATTTTCTATATCTTCTGCAAATGACCTTCTGCCTAAATTGAAATAATAGTTGTTTAATGTAAAATCTTCCCATTTAACATCTGTTTCTATATTTGATTTGGATTTATCGTTGTCTGCATTTAGGACTATGTCAAATACGTTTATGGGGCCTAAGTTGTAGTTGTCTCGCAGGTATTCCATTGTTATTTGGAATGTTTTGTCACTTCCTGTGATGCCGTGGATGAAAATTAATGGGTAGGGGAGTTTGGCTGCTGTTGTAGAGGTTGAGGTTATGATTATTATTAATAAGATTTTTATTAGAATTTTTGGTAATAATTTCATGATTGCCTCTACTTTGTTTATTGGTATATTCAATCATTTGGACCTGGATTTTCAGAATTATTAGATTACCAGGATTATAGCCATTTTGTTTATTTAATTATTCATTTGTTGATTTTGCTTTTATTGTTATGTCTAATCCATGCTTTTGTGATGCAACATGGTCTGCTTCTATTTGGATTATTGATGGTGCTGTTGGAATTCCATTGTCTACGAATGGGGTACTACCTCCATAGATACCCATGTCAACGCCATTTCTTCCTGCGCCTTTTGCTGGGGAATTTTCAAGCAGATGGAAATCACTACCTGTTTTTACGAAAACTGTATCCATATTTATATTTTGTATGTTTCCATTTGCATTAGGAAGTTGATTTGCATTGGACATGTTATAATTAAAATATTGAGTTGACGCACTTACTTTTCCATTTACTATTATGTTATTTTGCACATCAATATTTGAGCCTAGCAGATTTAATGCTAAAGAATCATTATGATGAGCGCATGGTGTTGAGATGACATTATGAAATAAAATGATTGTTATTGTTGGATTAGATGCATTAATACCCCTTCCAAAAAAATCACCTCCACCACAACTACAGCTAGCTTTACTTTGCATATTCCACAGCTTATTGTTTGTAATAAATACTTCATTATTTTCATTAATAGTAACTAAATAATTTGTTGTATTATTATATATATAGTTTTGTAGAATTGTATTTTGTTTATGATTTGCCAATATTGTTATTCCATAGATTAAATTTCTCTTTATCATAATATTGTTTGCATCAATTGTTACATAAAAAACACCACCAAAGCCTTCTAAAATTGAACCATCAGAACCTTCATTAAATATCATTCTACCTGTTAACAAAGTTGGTTTTACTACATCTGATGATCTACTATAACCTGTTCCTAAAAATTTAATTTTTTTAGATATGGTGATTGAATTATAAGATGAAGTTGATGGATATACATAAATAGAATCACCATCATTAGCAGCATCATGTGCTTCTTGAAGAGTTTTATATTGGCCAGCATGTGGTGCTCTATCAACTGTAAGTATTGCGGCATTACTTATTGAAATAGAAATTAATAAAATAATTGATATTGATATTTGTAATTTCATTTAATTATCTCCTATTTAATTATTCCATTGGTTAAGATTGTTGAAATATGTATGATTTAAATCATGGTAATCTTTTAATCCTGATAGTCCAGGTTCAAACCATGATTTGAACCTGGATTTATAAGATTAGAGGATTATCAGGATTCAAATCTTTATTCACTATTTGATCGAGCCTTTATTTCAATTTTTAATCCTTCTGATTTGGAAACAGCATGATCTGCTTTTAATTTGATTATTGATGGGATAGCTGGTTTTCCAAATCCATCAATAAATGGAGTTTTTCCACCATATATTCCCATGTCTACACCATCTTCTCCTGCTCCTTTAGCGGGTGAGTTTTCAAGAAGGTGGAAATCAATTCCTGGTTTTACGAAGACTTTATTCATATCAATATTTCTTAAATTCCCATTTCCAGAAAACAGTTGACCAGAATTACTCATATTGTACCAAAAATTATCACTTGACCTGCTAATAATTCCAGATGCTACTATATTATTTGCAGAATATATATTTGAATTCTTGACATTTAATGCATATCCGCAATTATTATTATTAGATATTATATTATGAATAATTGATATTGAAATATTTGAATTTGATGCATAAATTCCATTTCCATAATATCTACAGTAAGTTGATCCTGAATGCATATTCCATAAAATATTATTAGAGATAAAAAGTTCATTAAAATTTTCTACATTTATTAAATAACGATCTGAATTATCATTTAAATAGTTTTGAATAATTACATTTCCATTATGATTTGACTTTAAAGTAATTCTTCTAATATAATTTTTTTTATCAGTGCATTATTACTATCGACAACAATTTCATTTACTCTGTTCTTTTGAATTGTTATGCTATTTTCTTGAATAGTTATGTTGAAATAACCTCCAAATCCCTCTAAAATAGAGCCCGAAGAATTCTCAACAAATATTATTGTCCCACTAATTAAACTTGTATTCATCCCATCATCAGGCCTATCCATTCCAGTCCCCACAATAGTTAATTTCTTTGAAACAGTAATAGCAGAATATACTGCTGCTGATGGATATATAAAAACAGTATCCCCATTATTTGCAGCATCGTGTGCTTCTTGTATTGTTTTATATTGACCAGCAGATGGTGTTTTATTATCAACAGTTATTATTGCTGCGTTACATAATGAAGAAGAAATAAATAGTAAATATAAGATAAATACTTTGCATTTCATATAATTATCTCCTTTTTAAGTGTCTGAACCTGGATTTTCAGGATTAAAGGGATACCAATATTAAAACATCTGTATCAAAAAGATATCCATTTGAATTCAAAGTCTTCCTCTCCTTTCTCTTCTTTGGTAGAAATCATTTACAAATTCATCAATTTCTCCACTTGCCAAATAAATCAAGAATTTTTAATCTGTTTTTCTTTTTTAATCTATTCTTAGTTGTTGATGTAATTATATCATTGAAAGACAATTGCAAATTTTTCATATTAGATTCAAGTGTTTCTAATCTTTTTTCAAAGACAGTCATAATCTTTATCCTTTCTTTTT
>Ga0272440_1002880_pt1 | contig 13158 bp, 7 predicted proteins | sample SSMMMBAug17_FD_192440 | JGI IMG/M metagenome (GOLD analysis project Ga0272440, IMG submission 192440) | Marine sediment archaeal communities from Little Sippewissett salt marsh, Falmouth, MA, United States - SSM-MMB-Aug17 | ecosystem: Environmental > Aquatic > Marine > Wetlands > Sediment ...
AGTAAAATGTTCGTCCGCCTTTCAAAGCTCGCCCGCCTGGAGCTGAAGCTCCAGGCTATTTATGTGTCGTCCCTAAAGGGACTTATAGTGTCTTTTTAATTAAACACTTCAAGTCCCTTTAGGGACAACACAGGAATAGCCTGGAGTTTCAACTCCAGGCGGGCGAACATTTTTAGTTGATTTTACTTTTATCTACCCGAAAATTTATGATCGCTTACTTATTTACTACGATCTACCCGAAAATTTATGATCGCTTACTTACAACCTTCCAGGCTATATTCGACCGCCTGGTATTGAAAAATTCCGGTTCCAGCACGACCGCCTGGGGTTTCAACCCCTTTCAACCCCAGGCGGTCGAACAACTTTAGTTGGACGAACTTTTTTCTACCCGAAAACTTATGACCGCTTACTTATCCATTCGACAAAAACGACTCTCATCAAGTTGTGTAATGTGTTGCCCTTTCTGAGCTCAAATTATCGTAATGCTTTACCCTGCTTTACCCATGTCCGACTTTTTGGACTTGTGCTATACAAACAAGAATATTTTTGCTATGATTCTTTAAGGCAGTACATAAGTAGGCGATCATAAGATTTCGGGTAGAAAAAAGTTCGTCCAACTAAAGTTGTTCGACCGCCTGGGGTTTCAACCCCAGGCGGTCGTTCTGGAACCGAAATTTCAATACCAGGCAGTCGAATATAGCCCGGAAGGTTATACTTTTATACCCGAAAACTTATGATCGTCTACTGATGACAAAAAATATTGCCTTGAAAGGGTAAAACACATCAGCCTCGGACAGGATTCACATGGGAACATTTTCAGATATCCCTTTCACATATATTTTGGTATGGCTTTTGCAGATTAAAACTCGCTATATCAGACCTGCCATAATTGAGTATGTCCCAAATAAACCTGCCATCAACAAATAAAGGTAAACAAATGCAGCAAAGTACTTATTGGAAAAAGACAGGATCATGTTACATTATAATGAGATTTTTTTTCATTATTTTATTCATAAATAAAACACCTTTTGTATCAGCCATTGAACAACAATATCATTCGGATCAGGTCACACTTCAACTCAAATGGTTGCATCAATTCCAATTTGCCGGCTATTATGCTGCCAATGAAAAGGGTTTTTACAAAGATGAAGGTCTTGATGTCATTATTTCCCAAAGAAAGGAAAATACAAATAATATTCATCAAGTATTAAATGGAGAAGCTGAATATGGTATCGCGGATTCAATCTTATTACTCTATCGGTTACGCGGCACACCGCTGGTATTGTTAGCACCTATTTTTCAACAATCTCCACTTGTTTTTATGACGCTTCGTAAATCTGGGATCGACAGTCCTTATCAATTTAGAGGAAAGCGTGTGATGGTTTACCCTAAAGGAACTGATGGCATACAACTTGAGGCACTGTTCCATGAACTTGGCATTAAAGAAACAGATTTCATTTCTGTTTCAAAAACACCCAATCCAGTTGCGCTTGAAAAGTACGAAATTGATGTTTTTCCAGGTTATCTTGCAAATGAACCATTCTATTTTCATAATAAAAATCTGGATATCAATATTATTGATCCCAAAAACTATGGTGTTGACTTTTATGGTGATATGCTCTTTACAACGCAAGCAGAGCTGGATAATAATCCGGATCGAGTGGACCGCTTTGTACGTGCCAGCCTCAAAGGGTGGCAATATGCACTAAAACATATTGAAGAAATGATTGATATTATCATTCAAAAATATGGTACAGATAAATCTCGTGAGGCCTTACGATATGAAGCTGATATTATTCGACGAATGATCAAGCCTGACTATATAGAAATTGGAAAACTGGATTTTGGCCGATTGCAATATATTGCAAAAACATTTAAACGCCTGGGGTTTATAGATAATGATCAAATTCCTGATGGTTTTATCAAAAACCGCTTAAAAGAGGCCCCTGTTCATTTAACTGATAAAGAAAAAAAGTGGTTAAAGGAACATCCTGTAATTCGTGTTGCCAATGAGATAGATTGGCCACCATTTGATTTCATGAAAAATGGCGTTGCCTGTGGTTTTTCTATTGATTATGTCAATTTAATTGCTGCAAAAACAGGCCTGAAAATAAAATATATTAATGGCTATTCTTGGAAAACCCTCATTGATATGGGCAGATCAAAACAAATAGATTTGTTTCCGGCAGTCTGGAAAACAGAAGAAAGGGAAGTCTTTCTTTCCTTTTTAAAATCCTATATCGATACCCCTTATATTATCGTAACTCATGAAAAAGAAAAACTTATTCAAGGAATTGATGATTTAAAAGGCTATAAATTGGCTGGTATTAAAGAATTTGCCAGTTCATATTTGGTCAAGAAGCACTATCCTGAAATTTTTCTTATTGAAGTTGACAATGCTGCCGAAGGCTTACGATTGGTGAGTTATAAAAAAGTAAAAGCCTATCTTGGGTCCTATGGTGAAACCGACTATATGATTCGAAAAAACATGATCGCAAATCTGAAAATTGCCTGTGAAACCAACCTGGGGGGTCGTATACAGGCATCCAAACTCCACATTGCAGTCAGAAAAGACTGGCCCGAACTATATAGCATAATGGACAAGGCTGTGAATTCAGTTACATCTGTTGAGTTAAATCAGTTAAAAATGAAATGGCTTAGTATGGAAATTGATACAAACTCAATTTCGTTATCAAAGCAAGAGCGCTCTTGGCTGAAACAGAATAAAATGCTTCGTGTTGCTTTTGATAGTGACTATCCACCTATTGTATTTGCCGCTCCTGATGGCACAATTGATGGGATTAGTGCTGATTACCTTAGAGAGATCAGTTCAATGCTTGAGATTAAGTTTCAAGCAGTCCAACAAAACGTATCAAAAGATGCAGGGTCATCAGCCATTCAAAAAAGGCCTGATTTCTATGCTGCAATTTCTCCAACCACTGAATTGAAAAAATGGTTAAATTTTACAGATCCCTATCAAATTTTTCCAGTTGTGATCGTTACGAGAGAAGATGTCCCTTATATTGGTAATTTAACAGATTTAACTGGCCGAACGATTTCTGTTGTCAAAGACTACGCTGCCCATGAAATATTGAAAAGGAATCACCCAGATCTCCAACTTTTGCCAAAAACCAATGTACAAGAAGCACTCATGTCTGTTTGCGATAATAGTGCATTTGCCTTTATTGGGAATATGGCTGTTATAAATCATATTATTCAAAGAGAGGGGTTAAGCGGTTTGAAAGTTTCTGGTGGTACACCTTATAAATTAAAAATATCCATGGCTGTCCCAAAAAGTAATAAAATTTTTTTAAGCCTGCTTCAAAAATCACTGAGAGGGATACCTGCTCATGAAAAAAGTGACTTGAATCGAAAATGGATTCATGGATATTCCGAATTACAGGTAGATTATTCATTGGTGTGGAAAATCAGTCTGACAGCCTGCGTAATTGTTTTGATTATCCTGTATTGGAATCGAAGATTACACTTTATGGCAAGAGAGTTGCGCATTACTAAAAACGAAGCTGAGCAAGCCAATCGTGCAAAAAGGGATTTTTTAGCCAATATGAGTCATGAAATAAGAACCCCGCTCAATGCAATAATTGGCATGATTCATTTATCATTACAAACACCATTGACCCCCCGGCAACAAGATTACCAAAACAAGATTTATGTTTCCGCCAATGCGCTGCTATCTCTTATCGAAGATATTCTGGATTTTTCCAAAATTGAGGCAGGTAAACTGGATATGGAAATCCGAGATTTTTCGTTAAATGAAGTCATTGAGTATATATCATCTGTTATCAAAGCAAGGTGCACAGAAAAAAGCCTGGAATTCTCCTTAAATGTTTCCAAGAGAATCCCTGACAGTTTGAAAGGTGATCCGGTGCGCCTTGGACAGGTCTTGCTAAATTTATCTACAAATGCAGTTAAATTTACTGACACAGGAAAAATTTTGATCAGCATTCAACTTCTGGAAAAAAATGACAAAAAGGTTGTGCTGGGTTTTTCTATTCGGGATACAGGAATTGGCATGACAAAACAACAAATGGATCAATTGTTTCAAGCATTTCATCAAACTGATGCCTCCATCACACGAAAATATGGTGGAACAGGTTTAGGGTTGGCTATCAGTAAACGTCTTATTGAAATGATGAATGGACATATTGAGGTTGATAGCCAACCCAATGAGGGAACAGAGTTTTACTTTACTGCAAGTTTTGGATGGTCAGATATGAAAATAACATCAAAACATATTGATATTCCTAAGCATATCGTTAAAGAATTGCTTTCAAATAAACATGTATTATTGGTAGAAGATAATGAAATCAATTTACAGGTGGCTCAGGAATTGTTGGAAGGCGTTGGGGTAAAAATTAGTTCAGCACAAAATGGCAAAAAGGCTGTCGCCCTTGTCCGAAATAATTCTTATGATGCAGTTCTGATGGATATTCAAATGCCAGAGATGGATGGTTACACAGCGACACAACATATCCGGTGTCAGGATCCTTTAAAAAAACTACCGATCATTGCCATGACAGCCAATGCATTGGCCGGAGAACGTGAAAAGTGCTTGAGTACTGGCATGAATGACCATATATCAAAACCTGTAAAACCCTTGAACCTTTTTGAAACATTGATCCGATGGCTCAGACCGGATATAGATATAAATCAGATTCACGATTCATTGTCCAATACAAAACCTGAAACCCAGGAAAAGAACAATTTTTTTCAATCCAGTCTACCGGGTATTGATGTCAAGACAGGATTAGGATATATGAACAACGATACTGATCTATATCTGAAAACATTAAGTAATTTTCTCACAAGATTCAATAATATCCATCAGAAAATTCAGGATAATCTGGCAAGTGATAATTTTCTTGCAGCCCAACGAATGGCTCATACATTTAAGTCTTTGGCAGGAAGTATCGGCGCGAAAAAATTGGAATCGATTTCAGCTGATCTGGAAGCTGCAATTCATGAAAAAAATCAACCCCATATTTCAAGAAAAATCCAAGAACTTTATGATGAACATAAGATAGTTATCGCATCACTGGAAAGAATACTGTTGCAAAAATCAGGTACTGAAAAATCAAAAGTAATTTATCAAAAAAATATCAATATCAAAGAATTGAAACAACTTTTTCAAGAACTTTCATTGCATATTAAAGAAGGTAATTCTGAGGCAATGGATTTGATTGTTTCTCTTGAAAGTTATTCGCAAGCATTTGATATTGCAAATGATATAAAAAGCCTAAAAACACAGATTGATGATTACGAATATGAAGATGCAAGCATATCTTTGGAACGTATTGGTAAAAAATTGGGATTGTAAAATTCTTATTCAAAAAATATTGAATAATTTTGGATATATCAAAAAGAGATGATAAAAATGAATAATAATGAAAAACAAGCAAAAGTATTGATTGTAGATGATGAAAAAATCAACTTGGATGTTCTGGTGGGTTTGCTCAAACCCTATTATCGAACAGTGGCAGCTAAAAGCGGTGAACAGGCTTTCAAACGACTGGAAATTCCTCCGCTTCCTGATCTTATCCTCCTGGATATTATGATGCCTGGTATGGATGGTTATGAAGTATGTCGAAAACTTAAGGAAAATAATATAACGCGTGACATTCCTGTCATTTTTATAACTGGAAAAAATGATGAAAAAGATGAGGCAAAAGGTTTTCAAGCCGGTGCAGTTGATTATATTACCAAGCCTTTTAGCCCATTAATCGCATTGGCGCGTGTGAAAACCCATATTGAACTTAAAAGGCGTGGTGACATGCTTGAACGTCTGGCAGGTCTTGATGGTCTGACAGGAATTCCAAACCGAAGGCAATTTGATCAGTTTCTGGCTGCGGAGTGGAAACGATCTGTTCGCTATAATCATACCATATCATTGATTATTATGGATATTGATTATTTTAAATTATTCAACGATCACTATGGTCATGCAGAGGGGGATGAGTGTCTCAAAAAAGTGGCAAAGGTGATCTCACAAACCATGATTCGCAGTACTGATCTATCTGCAAGATATGGTGGAGAAGAGTTTGCCTGTGTCTTACCAGAAACGAATTATGATGGTGCCATAACGACTGCAAATCGCATCATAAAATCAATACAAAAACTCGGTATCCCCCACAAAAAGTCACACGTTGCTGATTATGTAACAGTCAGTATCGGTGTTGCCAGCATAAGCCCACAACATAAAGAAAAAGCATTGAATTTAATTGAAATGGCAGACAAAGCATTATATCAAGCAAAAGAAAATGGACGCAATCAGATAGCTGGAGATAATCAATCATCATCAATATATCAGGAATAATCATTGAGCATTTTTAATGTTTTTTCAGGCTGACCAGATGTCATCAAAGCGGTTCCAATGAGAAATGCATTGATACCCTCTTTTCTTAAGAAATGAATTTGATCTGCTGTTGATACACCGCTTTCTCCAACCACACAAATAGAATCAGGTATTCTTTTTCTAAGTTTTGCACTGGTATGAATATCAACCTGCATGGTTTTTAAATTTCGATTATTAATACCAATCAATGCAGGCTCTAAATTCATGACTGTTGAAAGTTCCGCTTCATTGTGGATTTCAACAAGTGGAACCATTCCAAGCTGCATACTCAGATCATACATTGATTTCAGCTTTTCACGTTCTAGTGCCGCAGCAATTAACAGAATTGAATCTGCACCTGCTGCACGTGCTTCAAAAATTTGAATGGGATCAATAATAAAATCTTTCCGCAAAACCAGGATATCAATCGATTTTCGGATCGTTTTTAAATCATCAATACAACCATTAAAATAATCAAACTCTGTCAGCACCGAAATAGCAACAGCTCCGCCATTTTGATATTGATTGGCAATGTTTACAATATCCGCATCTGCCAAAATCGTTCCTCTGGAAGGAGATGCTTTTTTGATTTCAGCAATTACAGGAACATGTGGACATGAAAGAATTGCCTTTACTAGGGATCGTGCAGGGGGCTGTTCTTTTGCTATGGATACAAGCGTTTTTTCATTGGTTCGCTTTTTTAATGCTGCCACTGCATTTGCTTTTTTGTTTAGTATTTGGTGTAAGATTGTCATTCTAACTCCTATCTATTAATATATTATTGTTTTTTTGTGTGTCGCCCTTTCAGGGCTCAAATCATTGTAATGTCTTACCCAGGGCGTTGCCCTGGGCTGGTATAAGTAAGCAATCATAAATTTTCGGGTAGATCGTAGTCGGGCGTATGTACCATGTATTGGAAAAACAAAATCCTGCTTTATATGGTTCAAGTGCAATTCCGCTTGCTAACGCGCGCGGCTCAGAAAATTTCGGCAGTTTTTAATCTGAGCCGTGCGCGTTAGCAAGCGGAACTGTACTTGAAGCAAATATCAAACAGGCTTTCCGAAGACGCACAAAAGTTAGGCTAATCAAAAATTTTCCGAAGGGCACTATGTTCTTGTATATGTATCGGAAAAACAAAATCCTGCTTTATATTGGTTCAAGTGCAATTCCGCTTGCTAACGCGCGCGGCTCAGAAAATATCGGCAGTTTTTAATCTGAGCCGCGCGCGTTAGCAAGCGGGACTGTACTTGAAGCAAATATCAAACAGGCTTTCCGAAGACGCACAAAAGTTAGGTTAATCTAAAATTTTCCGAAGGGCACTATGTTCCCCCAACTTGTACATACGCCCAGCTCATATTTTATCAATATCTTTTGGAATAGTGATTTGAAAAACAGTGAACTCTCCTGGTTTGCTATTGCATGAAATTTCACCAGCAAGAGACTGAGTAACAAGATTATACACAATATGCATGCCCAATCCGGTTCCCCCCTGACCGCGTCGTGTTGTGTAAAAAGGATCGTAGATTTTTGCAAGTTGTTCCTCACCCATACCTTTACCATTGTCTTTATAAACGATTAATACAGTCTGATCATTATCTGTGATATCAATTGATATCTGTCCTTTTTCAATATTGTCAAAACCATGTAACAAAGAATTCATCACCAAATTGGTCAAAACTTGCATGAATACGCCAGGATAACTGTTCAATTTAATAGTATCGGGACAGTTGACAGTAATTTCATGTTGGGTTCGTTTATAGCGCGGACGTAAACTAATAAAAACTTCATCAATATAATGCTTTAATTCAAAAACACGTTTTTCTTCAACAGTTTGATCCACAGCAACCTGTTTGAAGCTCTGAATTAACTCAGCTGCTCGATTCAAATTGGCCAAAATGGATGATGCGGAATCCATTCCAATCTCAATAAACTTTTTAAAATCCGAACGTTTCAAACGATTTAAATCGAATAATTCCTTTATTTCTTTTGTTTTCCTTTCTAGGAATGAAGAAGCTGTTACTGAGATACCCAGGGGTGTATTGATTTCATGAGCGACTCCCGCAACCAAACCGCCTAATGAGGCCATTTTTTCGGATTGAATTAATTGATTTTGCGTTTTCTTTAATGTTTCAATTGATTCCTGAAGCGCCTGACTGGAAGCTTCAGCAGCATCACGCGCCATACATAATTCTTCTTCATTTTGTTTTTGGATAGAAATATCGCGTGCAATACCAACAAGATGGGTTGGATTATTATTTTCATCCTTGAGTAAATTCACTGCCATCATGGTTGGAAATGTTGTACCATCTTTTCGTTTATGCCCAACTTCACATGTATGAAAACCTTCAGTTTCTAGTCGACGCACAAGCGGAATTATTTCTTGATTCATTTGTTCTTTTGAATGAAAAAAAGATATGGTCTTATTTAACAGTGAAGATTGCGGATAACCATGCATTTTTGCCCATGCGTTGTTGACATATTCAATGTTGCCCAATAAATTAAAAACAGCAATACCATCAATGGATTGTTCAACAGCCATTTGAAGCATAAACGTTCGTTTAAGGGGGCGAACAATAGATCGATTTACAATAATTGAAATTAAGGACAGTGATACAAAAATAATTACGATACATAAAATGAGATTCAAAAATCGCTGATTATGAGTGATATCTATAATAGAAGTAAATTCTTGTTTTAGCTGTTTTTGAAAATTGTCATTCAACTGATTTAATGAATTCCGAATGGCATCCGCTTCCTGTGCGAGCCGAACAGCTTTATCACTCATCAGGATGCTAAGTTCATCAGGAGGCATATTTTCAGAATTGGCTTTCATTTCATCACGAAAAGCTTCAGACATGGTTTTATAAAATCGATTGGCTGTAGCTGTAAAATTGAGCAGATGATTATGTAAAAATTGCGCCTCTTTTTTCTTGTCTTCACTCAAGCCTTCTAGTATTAATATATGTTTTAGTGCTTGAATCCCTTTGTCCGCTTTTTTTTGAGCAGCATCAACAAAAATTTCTTCCCCTGACATCACAGCATCTTCATATAGATCCATTTGTTCCTTAAAGGCCGATTTTGCTTCCCGGCTTTCTGTCGTACCAGGAAATAAAAAATCAGACACGATTTCAATTCGTTTTTCTGTAATTGAACCCAGGGCAAAACCAATGATCGTAGATATTAAATAACCAATTATTAGAATACCGATACTCAGCCAAATTTTTGTTATAATTTTAAACCTGGAGCGTTTTTCTTGTTTATTTTTTTTCATTTAATCCTCTAATATGCGGAGATGCCGCTTTTAATTTATGATCGCTTACTTATGATTCTTGCATTTCTCAAACACAAATGATATAATTTGTTTTTTTTGTTATCATACATAATAAAAATGATTATCGATATCGTACATTTAAGATCGGATAAGTGTCCAGGAACCAGGGCGAAAGACCTGACATTCATTTTGGATATCGGTCTGATTCCGGTGATTAATTACCCAAAAAGTAATGTCCAACTTTTTGGAATTGCGCCCATTCAGGACTCTTTTCAATTAGCAATAAATATACCTGATAAATTGAAAAGAATGAAGCTAAAACTGATTGAATTCCAAGGGCATTATTTTAATCTTTGGTATAAACAAGGTATTGTAAAATTCTAAATGAATAAATAATGATATCCCTGGATATTTATCCCTGTTTTGTTACATTATCTTGAAAAGATACCACAAACAAGGAGGATAAAAAATGAAAAAAAGAATACTCATTCCGGTTGATACATCGGATCATTCCATTAAATCTGTTCAATATGTCACAAAGGTGTTTTCACCCAACAAGACAGAAGTTGTTTTATACCATGTATATTCACAACTGGAGGATTTTTTTAGCAGTCTTGATATTTCACCCGATCCGGCAAAGTATGAAATAAATGATTTGATGAAAAGCCATCAACAATTGATCGACAACTTTATGCATAAGGCACGTTCAATTTTGTTGGAAGCTGGATATTCTCAATCTGACATTACTGTGAAGATGAAATTACAGAGCTTGCCTGGAATCGCTATGGAAATTTTAAATGAATCCAAAAACAGTTACCATGCGATTGTGATTGGAAGAACCGGTATCAGTCAATTAAATGAATATATGGGCAATACAGCTGCAAGTTTAGCCAGTAAGGTTCATAATATTCCATTGGTTGTGGTTGATGCTGTACCAACAATGAATAATATGCTCATTGCCTATGATGGCTCTGAAAGTGCGAACAGATCGGTACAATGTGTTTCAGAATTATTGGAAGATACAACTTATAATGTGCTTCTGTATCATGTTATCAAATCTTTTAAGTATTCATTGATTGGCATTATTCAAATCCTGCCATCTCAAAAATTTGAAAAACAGTATTATGAAAAAATGCGAAAAGAAATGCAAAATAAACTGGATAATGTCTCTGATCAGCTCATCACAAAAGGCATTGGAAAAGGTCAAATTTCAAGATCAATTGATGTAGGTTTAAAAAGTCGCGCACAGGCAATAATTGATAAAAGTAAGAAGGATGACTTTTCAACCATTGTTGTCGGTCGAAGGGGACATCGTTTAATGGATATTGATATCGGTACAGTGGGCAGAAAAATTGTCAATCTTGCTGTAGATAGAACTGTATGGATTGTGAATTAATAGCTTTTTTATTCCTATGCAATTGCTTAAAATAATTATTTAAAAAAATTTTAAAGGCATATTTTATGCATTTAAATAATTCACTAAATATGAAAAACATGTTACAAGCATAAAAGACAGAAGATCACATTCTCTGTCTGATCTCAAATAACCATTGTTTATTGGGACAAGTTGAATAACTTGCCCGCATTTATTAATTAATCGATTGAAGGAGGTCATATGAAAGATCGATTGTCAGGTTGTTTTTTCGCTATTTGTTTTTTGGTGTTGCTTTCATTTTCAAATGTTGCAGCCGCAGATCGCACGAATGGATTTTCTATTACGCCATTTGCAGGGTGGTACATTTTTGAAGGCAATGAAGATTTCAATGACAGGCCCTTATACGGCCTTGGCCTGGGCTATCGTTTCAGCAAGCATTGGTCTACAGAGCTTTCGTTGTCTTATGGTGATTTTAAGATGAATGCATGTGAATTACCCGATTGTGCGGATGTTCGTCATGATGCCTATGCAGCTTACATGGATATCTACTATGATATTATAACAGGGTGTAAACTGATACCATTTCTAACAGTGGGTATGGGCGCTATGGCATTGGATTACAAAGAGGAGGAGCGGCATCCAACCACAGTTATCAAGAAAAAGCATGAATCAGTTTTCCATTATGGTGCAGGCATTCGTTATGAATTGGCTCCTCAGCTAGATCTTCGTGCGGATGTGCGTCATGCATTAACATTTGACGTGGCTAAATCTGAAAATCAGGATTTTGATTTGTTCAATAATATGATGGCAACATTAGGTATTACATACTCTTTTGGACACTCACAGCCATCAGTTAGCGGTATACATACTGATGATCGTGACCAGGATGGTGTACCTGATGCCATTGATCAATGTCCGAATACTGTACCAAATGTTTCTGTTAATGGTAAAGGATGTCCATATGATTCGGACCAGGATGGCATATATGATCATCAGGACAAATGTCCGGATACAAAGTCAGGAACCATTGTTGATATGTTCGGTTGTGCAAAAGATTCTGATAGTGATGGTGTGACTGATGACAGAGACAGATGTCCAGGAACACAGGCCAACGTCACTGTTGATATGAATGGCTGTCCTCTTGATACAGACAAGGATGGTATCAGTGACTTGATGGATAAATGTCCCAACACACCTATTGGTGTGCGTGTGGATGCTACCGGATGTCAGGTTAAGCAGACGAAAAAAATTCGATTGAATTTGAAAATCGAATTTGCATCTGGAAAATCTGATATTTCAACATCATCCCTGGATCAGGTGAAAAAAGTTGCTGAAGCCATGCAAGAGTATCCAGATAGCACTGCGGTTATTGAAGCCCACACTGACAGTTCCGGTGCTGCTGAATATAACCTGAATCTGTCTCAAAAACGTGCCAACATGGTGGTTCATTATCTAACCAACTTTTTTGGTATAGATCCTTCACGTTTGCGCGCTGTTGGTTATGGGGAAAGTCGTCCCATTGCTGACAATCAAACAAAAGCCGGACGAAAACGTAATCGCAGAGCTGTTGCTATTATTACTGCCACTCAAAATTCAGGTCAATAATTTGAGTTGCAGCAGTGAACTTAATTTCTTGTTTGTATTAAGTTTTTATTAATATTCATATTTAACTGTTAATCTTTATCGCTGATTTCTGGATTTTTTCTGGGAATCAGCCATTTACTGAGAAAATTTCGGAAAATAACTTCCCAATTTGGAGGGCGAACATAAGGTTCGCCCCTACATTGTTCGTTGGTATAACTACATTTGTGTTATCCTGATGGCTATGGACTTTTATTCTTCCCCTTTTAGGGCAATAACTATGCCATGAAAAACCAAAGTTGGATGATCATAAAAAAATTTTAATGCTCGATGTTCAAGTTTTTTCCAGATAGCTACCGGAGCTCGTTCCCACGCTCATAGCCGTCAGGCTAAGGCAAACTCGCTCCGGTGCTCGTTCCCAGGCTCTGCCTGGGAACGTGTTATTGGCGGCTCTGCCGCCTGTTCAGTTCGTAGGTGGCAGAGCCACCTCGGAAAACGTTCCCAGGCAGAGCCTGGGAACGAGCACTGGAGCGAGTTTGCCTTAGCCTGACGGCTATGTTCCCACGCTCTGCGTGGGAA
>Ga0272440_1002881_pt1 | contig 13155 bp, 12 predicted proteins | sample SSMMMBAug17_FD_192440 | JGI IMG/M metagenome (GOLD analysis project Ga0272440, IMG submission 192440) | Marine sediment archaeal communities from Little Sippewissett salt marsh, Falmouth, MA, United States - SSM-MMB-Aug17 | ecosystem: Environmental > Aquatic > Marine > Wetlands > Sediment ...
ATTGTTGTTGCCAAAACTTATAGTCAAATTCACGGCTATTGTCAATTTTTCCATAGAATTCAGTAATGTTATTCTTTGACATTTTTGACATTCCAACGATTCTCCTTTTGTTGGTAATAAAAATCTACAATTTTTACAGTAATTGGTTTTTGCCTCAAACTTTATAAACATTGGTCGAGAATGAAATACAATTATTAATTAACTGTTTATTTCTTTCAAAATTGATGAAAATCATGATATTCCCAATTCAGTACCTATGTTGTATGAGGGCGCTTTAGCGTCCTTTCTCAATTCAGCGTTGGGCTTTAGCCCATAGCCGTCAGGCTAAGCAAACCCGCTCGTTCCCACGCTCTGCGTGGGAATGCATATGAGACGCTCTGCGTCCCCTGTGCTCGTATCTCGGTCGCCCAATACAGAGGACGCAGAGCGTCCAGGATGCATTCCCACGCAGAGCGTGGGAACGAGGCTCTCTGCGGGTTTGCTAAACCTGACGGCTATGGGCTTTAGCCCTACGCTGTTCTTGCAATTGCCGAGATCGAGCATTCCTTGTATGAAATTCACTTCCCCTAAACTGTACATACGCCCATTTATATCATATCCAAATCAATTTGGGTTTAACCTACATTTCCATCATTTTTTTTATTTCAGGAAACATAGCAAGAATTGCATCCTCAGAAGCTTTACAAACGCCTTTTTCTGTAATCAAGCCAGTAATCAAACGAGCTGGCGTAACATCAAAGGCATAGTTTACGCAAGGACTGTCTGATGGTGGAACCAATACACTGATTGTTTGATTATCGTAAAGTCCCTGAACCAGTCGCACTTCATCAGGATCACGTTCTTCAATAGGAATTTCTCCAATACCATCTCGAATGTGCCAATCAAATGTAGATGAAGGCAAGGCCACGTAAAATGGGACATCATTGTCCTTTGCCGCCAGTGCCTTTAAATAAGTGCCAATCTTATTGGCAACATCGCCAGTATAAGTGGTTCGATCGGTTCCCACAATGACCATATCAACCATGCCATGTTGCATTAAATGGCCGCCAGTATTATCTGGTATGACTGAATGAGAAACACCATGCTTGCCAAGTTCCCATGCAGTCAGGCGGGCGCCTTGATTCAAAGGGCGGGTCTCATCAACCCAAACATGGACTTCAATGCCTTTATCATGCGCGACATAAACTGGTGCAGTAGCTGTGCCATATTCCACACAGGCCAACCATCCGGCATTACAATGTGTAAGTATATTGACTGGTTTATTTTTTTTTGTTTTTGAAATGGCTTCAATCAGTTTCGCACCATGAAAGCCAATTTGATAACATCGGTCAACTTCAGCCTCGGCAATTTCACCAGCTTTTATAAGAGCTAAGTCAAGATGCTTTTTTGGATCTGGTTCTTTAAGAATAGTTTCTAACATGGTATCAACAGCCCATGCAAGATTTACTGCTGTCGGACGAGCAGCTTTCAAACGTTCGCATTCTTGCTCCAGATATTTGATATCACCAACTTTCCTAGAAAGAATCAAATACACGCCATAAGCTGCTGTAACACCAATCAAAGGCGCACCCCGAACATACATATGTATTATCGCTCGTATTGTATCATCTAATGATCGCAAAGGTTCTACAATAAGTGAATGGGGCAGTGCGCGTTGATCGATAATTTTAACTGTTTGATCATTTGTATCATACCAGATAGGTCGGTATACATGGTCATTAAGTTTCATTCTTCTTCTTTTGACCTTTCATTTTCATCAGGTTCGGAATCTATGTCATCATGATGGATATCGTTTTCATCACTCATTTTGGGATCAATATCAAGGGCAATCTGGAGAACATCATCCATATGTGCCACCCATTTCAGTTCGACACCTTCAAGTATGATTTCCGGAATATCCTGTAAATCTTTTTTGTTGTCTTCAGGTAAGATTATTTGCTTGATCCCCCCGCGATTGGCAGCCAATATTTTCTCTTTTAATCCGCCAATAGGTAAGACTCTGCCTCTGAGTGTTATTTCACCAGTCATGCCAATATCTCTTTTGACAGTTTTTTTGAGCAATGCAGAAATTATCGACGTACACATTGTAATGCCTGCTGAAGGCCCATCTTTAGGGATCGCTCCTTCAGGCACATGTAAGTGCATATCATATTTTTCATAAAAATCTTTTTCAAGCCCCAATACCTTCGTTCGAGAACGTACGTAACTATGCGCAGCCTGAGCAGATTCTTTCATAACATCGCCAAGCTTACCGGTGATTTGTAGTTTGCCTTTGCCAGGCATAATAACAGTTTCAATGTATAACAATTCTCCGCCAAATTGGGTCCAGGCAAGGCCAGTAACCAGACCAACATGGTCTTTCGTTTCTATTTGACCATAACGATATTGATATGGCCCAAGAAATTTGTTCAATAAATCTTCATCAACTGTAATGTGAAAGGCCTCTTTTTCTTCAGGGGTTTTGCTCACAAATTCTCTGGCAATTTTTCTACTAATAGCGGCAATTTGACGTTCAAGATTACGAACTCCGGCTTCCTGGGTGTAGTTTCGAATGATACTGACAAGAATATCCTGGGAAAACTCAATTATTCCATCTTGTAATCCATTTTGTTTGGTTTGTCTGGGAATTAAATAATCAGTGGCAATACGCAGCTTTTCATGTTCAGTATAACCAGATAGGCGAATCACTTCCATTCGATCTCTAAGGGGAAGCGGGATATCATGCAGGGTATTGGCTGTGGTAATAAACATGATATCTGATAAATCATAATCAACATCCAGATAATGATCATTAAATGAATTATTCTGTTCAGGGTCAAGTACTTCCAGGAGTGCAGATGATGGATCACCACGAAAATCCATACTCATCTTATCAACTTCATCCAGACAAAATACAGGATTGTTCACTTTTACTTTTTTTAACGATTGAATAATTTTTCCTGGCATAGCGCCAATATAGGTTCTGCGATGCCCTCTGATTTCTGCCTCATCCCGAACACCGCCCAATGATAATCGAACGAATTCTCGATTTGTTGCGCGGGAAACTGATTTGGCCAAAGATGTTTTTCCAACGCCCGGCGGACCTACCAGACATAGTATGGGGCCACGCACTCGTTTAACTAATGATAAAACAGAGAGGTATTCCAATATTCGCTCTTTGGGTTTCTCCAGGGCATAATGATCTTCATTAAGGATTTTTTCGGATTGGTCAACATCAAGTCTTGTTTTTGATTTATTATACCAGGGAAGGTCAATTAGCCATTCAATATAATTTCTGATAACAGTTGCTTCAGGAGACATGGACTGCATCATTTTTAATTTTCTAAGTTCTTCACGTGCCTTTATGGATGCTTCTTTTGACATTCTTTTGCGTTTGAGCCTTTTTTCCAGATCATTATATTCCTGGTCTTTTGATTCATCAGGATCAGCGCCCATTTCTTTTTTAATAGCACGCATCTGCTCTTTTAAATAGTAGTTTCGTTGTTTTTCATCAATTTGCTTTTGTGTCTGGCCTTTTATCTTCTTTTCCATTTCAAAAATATCTGTTTCAGTAACTATCTTTTGTACCAACTTAGAAATACGTTCTTCAGGATTGAACAAAAAGAGCAGCTCTTTTTTATCTTTTAACTTGAATGGAAAATGTGCGGATATGGTATCAGCGAGTTGCGAGGGATTGACAATGGATGCAATATTATTGACCAAATCTCTGGGAATTGTCTTATTTTTTTCAGCATAGGCCTGAAACTTTTCCAGCATAGTGCGATTGAACGCCTCTGCCTTTTGTTGACTGATTTCATGTATTGTAGCGGGTTCAATTTCAACTTCAAAGATGGTATCATTGTCCAGAAATCGAACAATTGTTGCGCGATATTGGCCCTCTATCAATGTTTTCATGGTGCCATCAGGCAGTTTGATCATTTGAAGGATTTTTCCAACAGTCCCCTGTAAATTGATGTCTCTTTTTTTGGGAGATTCAATATCAGTTTTGGTTTGAGTTGCCAAAAAAACCAATTTATTGTTTTTCATGGCATACATCAGTGCTTGGGTTGATTTTTTTCGGCCAACAAATAAGGGGACAACGACATAGGGAAATACAACAATATCTCTCAAAGGTAACAATGGCAAAATCAATGTTTCTTCAAGGCGTTTTTTTTTTGATAAAAACATAAACGTTAAGCTAACTTTTTCTTGGATTCATAAACCAGAATGGGTTTTTCGCCATTCAAAACAACTTCCTCATTGATTACGCATTCCTCAACAGTACTCATTGATGGGATCTCGAACATTAAATCCAGCAAAGCTTTTTCCATTATAGCTCTTAATCCACGCGCACCTGCATTGCGTTTCAATGCTTCTTTAGCAATCGCAACCAGTGCCTGATCTGTCAATCGGAGGTGAACGCCCTCCATTGCAAATAGTTGTTTATATTGTTTGACAAGTGCATTTTTAGGTTCTGTAAGGATTCGAACCAGAGATTCTTCTTTAAGATTATCGAGTGGTGCAATAACAGGTAACCGCCCGATAAATTCGGGTATCAGACCAAACTTAAGCAAATCTTCGGGCTGAAGCATCCGCAATAACTCACCAATTTCTTTGTCATCTTTATTTATAATTTTGGCCCCAAAGCCCATCACCTTATTGCCGATACGTCGTCGAATAATTGTATCCAACCCTTCAAAACTGCCGCCGCATATAAATAATATATTGGATGTATCAATTTGGACAAATTCTTGTTGCGGATGTTTACGTCCTCCTTTTGGCGGAACGCTTGCAATAGTTCCTTCAATTATTTTTAACAAGGCTTGCTGAACGCCTTCACCAGAAACATCTCTTGTAATGGATGGATTTTCTGTTTTTCGTGATACTTTATCGATTTCATCAATATAGATTATGCCACGTTGCGTTTTTTCAACATCGTAATCAGCGTTTTGAAGAAGTGCCAGAATAATTCTTTCCACATCTTCACCAACATAACCCGCTTCTGTCAATGTGGTTGCATCAGCGATCGTAAAAGGGACATCTAAAAATTTGGCCAGTGTCCTTGCCAGAAGCGTTTTACCGGTGCCGGTAGGGCCAATTAATAAAACATTGCTTTTTTGAATTTCAACTGAACGATCATAGGAATGAGATGGTGCGTCAAGCCGTTTATAATGATTGTATACTGCAACAGATAGCACTTTTTTAGCATATTCCTGTTCAATGACATAGTCATTTAAGACCTTCATAATGGCAGCCGGGGTGAAAGTTAAATTATCAAGGCCCTTGATAATATCCTCATCAAGTATTTCCAGACACAATTGAACACACCCATCACAAATATAAACGTCAGGGCCTGCAATAAGTTTTTTTACTTCATCCTGTGTTTTTGCACAAAAGGAACAAACCAGTTCACCATTGCCATCTATTTTCTGTTTAAGCTTTGCCATGTGAACTCCTATTTTTCTTCTTCAACAGAATCTAAATCCTTTCTATCTAGAATAACATGATCAACCAGACCATAATTTTTAGCTTCCTCGCCACTCATAAAATAATCACGATCTGTATCTGTTTGGAGGATTTCTAGTTTTTGACCTGTATGAAAGGACAGTATATGATTCAATTTTTCCTTTAATCGAAGAATTTCTCGGGCTTGAATTTCAATATCAGAGGCCTGGCCTTGAAAGCCGCCCATTGGTTGATGAATCAAAATTCTTGAATTGGGCAAAGAATAACGTTTCCCTGATGTTCCGGCAGCGAGCAAAACTGCTCCCATGCTTGCAGCCTGACCAACGCAAAGGGTTGCGATATCTGGCTTAATATATTGCATGGTATCATAAACTGCCAGACCAGCAGTTACAACACCACCAGGTGAATTAATATAAAAATTGATATCTTTTTCCGGATCCTCTGATTCCAGATAAAGCAATTGCGCAATCAGTAGGTTGGAAATTTCATCGTTAATAGCAGAACCTAAAAAAATAATTCGATCTTTCAGCAAGCGAGAATAAATATCATAGGCGCGTTCGCCTTTACTGCTATGCTCAATGACCATTGGAATCACTGCCATGTTAATATCCTTTCTCTGGATAATTTTTTTTGGAATGCATGAAAAATGATATTTTCATTACATTCCTACCCAGGTGTATAATTATTCGTTATTGTTGTCTTTGATTTCTGAAACAGAATCTGCTTCAAGATTAATAGTTTCAATATCGTTTGCATCCTTAACCATATTAAAGGCTTTTCTTTCAAGAATGGAGTATTTTAACGTTTCCAATATTTGAATATTTTCATCCTTTTGATAAAAATCTTTAACTTCCTCAATAGATTTACCAGTCATTTCAACAATTTTATCAAATTCCGCATCAACTTCAGCATCAGTGGCTACCATTTTTTCTTGATCAATCAGGTAATTCAATAACATATGACGCCGCGCCTGTTTTTCAGCCAGGTCTCGATATTTATTTTCAATATTTTCATCAGTATAACCCACTTTTTCCATGTCAATGTTCTGGGCTGCCAATCGTTGACGTATATCATTTTTGATGGTCATCAGTTCATGTTGAATCCATGTATCGGGAACATCAAAAGAGGCTCGTTCAAGCAACTGACTGTAAATCATTTCCTGAAGTTCTTTTTCAGCCTGATCAGTATAAAGCTGCTCCAGATTTGATCGAATAGCTTGTTTCAGTTCGTCGAGGTTTTGATAATTGCCCATCTTTTTTGCAAAGTCATCATTTATTTCCGGAAAAACAATTTTTCGAATATCCTTTAAGATAACTTTCATTTCAATTTTTTGGCCAGCTAACTCATCATTGGGGTAATTTTCTGGAAATGAGTAATCGAATTGTCGTTCTTGAGATTTATTCATGCCCAACAGGTTTTCATCAAAATTGGGGAACAATTCATTATTCCCAACAGTTACACGAACAGCCGATGTTTTTGGAACCATTTCAAAAGGTTTGCCATCTTTGTATCCCTCATATTCAATAACAGCAATATCATTTAGTTGAAGAGGACGATCTTCTAAAACAGGATCAGTTGTGGTCAATGTTTGGGAATATTGAACAATATGCTGGTCAATCATTTGATCACTAATTGTGTATTTGTTCCTGGACAGCTTCAATCCTTTAAAATCAATACTTTCAAGTGTTTGCTTTATATCCACAGTCATAAAAAATTTATAGGGTTCTCCTCTTTTTAAGTCAGGACAATCAGCCTTTGGATCGCCTATAACATCAAGCTTATGATCCAGCATTGCTTTTTCAAAAGATTCACCAATGAGTCGGGTACGAATGTTTTCAGTGACATCCTTGCCAAACATACGCTCAAGAACTGATCTTGGTACTTTTCCTGGACGAAAGCCTTTGACACGCGCATTTTTTTTCAATTCACGATATGCATTATCCAATTCTCGGGTCACGACTTTTTCCGGAATCTCAATGGTAATTACTTTTTTAGCGCCAGATACATCCTCGATATGAACCTGTGCCTGTTCTTCATTCCGTTCTTCCATCTATAATGTTCCTTTTTCTTTTTCTCGTTCAACAGCAATTGATTATAGTTAAAATTAATGCTGAACGGCTATATATAATTATTTATAAAATAAAGTGCGAGAGGGGAGAATCGAACTCCCATTCCGAAACCGGAGCTGGATCCTAAGTCCAGTGCGTCTACCAATTCCGCCACTCTCGCTTATTGATAAAAAAAATGTTGGACAAATTTCATTGAAAATGTCATTACCAAAATCAATAAATTTGATTGAATCCAATAAAATAATAATAAATGATGAAAGTGTCAAGAAAATTGAGAAGATCATTTCCAAACAAATGGATATATTTTTTTCAAACGTATATATTCATTATATTTATACTAATCAATATTAATTATGCCTGTTCTAATGACCTGCCAATGATTGTCATTGATCCTGGTCATGGTGGCACAGATACCGGCGCAAAAGGATATTATCAATCAACAGAAAAACAAATTACATTAACCCTCGCCAAACGTATTGTTTTGCAAATGCGGGATAGGTATGATGTCATACTTACACGTGAAACAGATGATTATATCCCATTGATAGAACGAACTGCTATTGCAAATCATTCACAGGCAATTGCGTTTATCAGCCTCCATGTGGGGGCCAGTTATCGATTACATCCCCAAGGAATACGAACGTATTTTTGGCAATCCGGTCAAGGAGAAAATTTCTATAAGGAGCTTTATATAAACGATATCCATTCAGATATTGGCAATCAGCTTTTGCTTTGGGATCATATACAGCATTATCATTTAAATTCAAGTAAGATACTGGCCAACTGTGTTCATAATAGTATTTTATCACAGGTTAATTTAAACAATCGGATGATTGGGGGGGCTCCCTTGTTTGTGTTGACCGGTGCAAACATGCCAGCCATTCTCATTGAGGTCGCGTATATTTCCCGGCCAAAATCAGAAAATAATTTATCGCGCATTCCTTTTTTAGATAAGATTGCACGCGGGATTGTTCTGGGTGTAGATCTTTTTTTACAAAAAAATGCATATGATATAAAAACAAACTTGCATTTTTAAAAAAAAAATGTTAAGTTTTTATTTATTCATGACGATAAATGTTTTTTTCGGGGCGTAGCGCAGCCTGGTAGCGCGTCTGCTTTGGGAGCAGAAAGCCGGGGGTTCAAATCCCTCCGCCCCGATTCATTTCAAACCCATTCTTCTACCTCTTGCTATAGAGTTAGTGTAATTGTTTAATATCATAACTGATCATGAATAATAGATTGATACATTATCCATCATATCCAATTTTCGAAAGATAGATTTCTGCATGCTTACCTAACAAAAGTCTTCGAGTTGTAAAAAAACTCTTCCATTTATCTTTAAACCAGAACGTCGCTATTTTAGAAAAACAATCTTTGTCATTCCTTTTTCTGGCTTTAGGAAAGCTCTGAAAATAACATGCTCATTTTTTTGATCGTCCCAAAAATAAGGTCGTGTAGAGACGTAGCATGCTACGTCTCTACAGTACATTTACCTCAAAACGAACAATATCAATAATAGGGAAGTTATTTTCAGAGTATTCCTTACCTGTTTTTCTTGAGTTATCAGAAACAAAATCAAATAGCGATTGTTCGTTTTAAGAAAATTGTACTGTAGAGACCTAGTATGCTACGTCTCTACACGACCTTATTTTTGTACGACCAAGATAAAAAGAGTATGTTATTTTCCGAGCATTACGAAGTCGTTGAAGATTCAAACGAATTATAATAGGCCAAAATGATGATCATGGCCTATAATTCATCGTTTTTTACATCATCGTCATCGGGCAGGCCTGATGATTTGGGAACAATACTGTCAATGTCGTCATCTTCTTCTAAAAAGCCATCTTCCATGTCTTCATCAGACAAATCATCTGTCAATTCAGACAATTCGTCCTCAATGATATCATCCTCATCAGGTTCTTCTTTTTCTATGGGTTTGTCCTCAATATCAACCCAATCTAAGAACAGTTCATTAACAGTTTCATCCGCTTCTTTCATGAATTGAATGATCAAGTTAGAAATAGAAGCTGCAAGTTCGTATGGCGGAAATAAATTATTGGTGCGAATGGTGCGAATTATTTCCTCCAGATCTTTATCAATAACACTGGCCAACAGCTCCACTGAATATTTTTCTTCAGTTGTTTCAATATATTGGCCTTCCCATTCCATTTGTTCGGTTATGCGAATCTGATCTTTTTTGTCATTATATGAAATTTTATATCGTTGTTTCATTAAAGAACTCCTGTTATTTTCTAAATTAGGACATATACGATGCCCTTACAAACACAAACGTCCATTCACAATGGTTTGCATTACCTTTCCCATACATGTCCAGCCATCAAAGGGTGTATTCCTGCTTTTGGATTGAAACAATTTAGCCGATATGGTATGTTTCTTTGATAAATCAATGATTGTCAAATCGGCTGGATATCCGCTTGAAATGCGTTTTTCTGGTATTCTGACAATTTTTGTGGGATTGATTGACATTTTTTCAATCAGTTGAGATAGTGTCAACACGTTGTCATGAACAAGCTTTAACCCCAGTGGCAAACTTGTTTCAAGGCCAATAATGCCATTTGCTGCCTGATCAAAAGTAACCATTTTTTCAAGATCAGAATGCGGGGCATGGTCTGTTGCAATGACATCAATCACTCCTTCTGCCAGGGCATTTCTAATTGCTTCTCGGTCAATTTCAGTCCGCAAGGGAGGATTCATTTTTGCGTGGGTGTCATACTCTAGAACAGCCGAATCTGTCAATGTAAAATAATGGGGTGCTGTTTCAGCGGTTACCGGAAGCCCTTTTTCTTTTGCATGTTTGATGGCATCAACCGATTGCGCTGTGCTGACATGGGCAATATGTAAGCGTGCGCCTGTCAATTCGCACAAAGCAATATCACGCATCACCATCACAGTTTCTGCAGCATTAGGAATTCCAGCAAGCCCCATGCGGGTAGAAATAATGCCTTCGTTCATAACACCTTCAGCCAACCTTAAATCTTCACAGTGAGAAATAATCAAGGCATCAAAACTACGTGCATATTCCATTGCACGTCGCATTAATTGCGAATCTGATACAGGTTGGCCATCATCGGAAAATGCACAGGCACCGGCATCAAGAATCAATCCCATTTCTGTCAGCCCCTTACCACTGCTTCCCGGGCTGATTGCGGCTACCGGATGAACACGTGTGCCTCCCAATGACCTGGCTTTTTCAATGATATATGTTGTGATTTCTGGATTATCATTGACAGGCTTTGTATTTGGCATGCAGCAAACATCAGTAAATCCGCCATATGCAGCAGACTTACATCCAGTTTCAATTGTTTCCTTATATTCCTGTCCGGGTTCACGTAAATGAACATGCATATCCACCAGCCCAGGACAAATAATTTGTCCCCTTGCATCATACACATAATCCGCTTCATCCCTGCAAAAAGGAGCCTTTGATAAGTCCTCTGGCGCTAAAACAGCAGCAATATTGTTGCTATCAATATAAACATTGCGAATATCATCAAGGGATTGTTGTGGATCTATAACAGTCCCATTTTCAATTAGAATGCGCATTCCGCGTACCTCCCATGAGTAAATACAGCAATGCCATCCGAATGGCAACACCATTGGTGACTTGTTTCATAATCAATGATTCCGGGCAGTCTGCTATATCAGATGACAATTCCACCCCGCGATTGATTGGGCCAGGATGCATGATAAATGCATTTTTGTTCATTGATTTAAGACGTTCGTATGTCAGGCCATAAAAGCTGGCATATTCTCTTTCTGTTGGAAAGAAAAAATTACTTTGACGCTCTTTTTGGATTCTAAGAGCCATCACGACATCTGCATCTGAAACAGCCTCTTCAAGCGTTTTTGCCACACGAGCGCCCAATTTATCAATTCCATGAGGAATCATTGTACATGGCGCAGTAACTGTAACAGTAGCGCCCATTTTGGTAAATCCGACAATATTCGATCTTGCAACACGACTGTGGAAGATATCCCCTATTATGGATAATTTCAGACCATTGATTTTCCCCAATGCTTCATGAACAGTCATTAAGTCGAGAAGGCATTGCGTTGGATGCGCATGCATGCCATCACCGGCATTGATAACCGATGCATTCAAATGCCTGGATACAAAGTGAGGCGCTCCGGATTCAGAATGTCGCATGACAATGATATCCGGATTCATTGCCTGAAGCGTATTAACAGTGTCAAGAAGCGTTTCACCTTTGGTCATGCTGCTGGTTGACGCAGAAATTGAAAATGTGTCGGCACTCATGCGTTTGGCTGCAATTTCAAATGATGTCCGCGTTCGTGTGCTGGGTTCATGGAAAAAATGCACAATGGATTTTCCACGAAGCGTAGGCACTTTCTTTATGGGCCGCTCGGAGATATCTTTTAATGTTTTTGCAGTATTGATAATATAATCAATTTCTTGCTCTGAAAGCGACGCCATATCCAAAATGTGTTTTTGATGAAAATGGTTCATGGTTTTTCCTGAATCGGGGGGTTGTTATTTTAGCAAATGACCCAATCGGCTCCAACGAACATCAATGTTAATAATATTGGACAATGTCCAGTCAAATTCACTTGTATCCCATGAAAAATAGACAATAAACGCTTTTCCTTTTAAGGCTTTTTTCTCGACAAATCCCCAAAATCTACTGTCATAGCTATGATCCCGATTGTCTCCCATTACAAAGATTGAATCATCCGGTACTTTAACCGGACCATAATTATCACGTGGGCGGTTCATCAGTGGCGAGCCTCTTGTATCTGAAAAAAAGGCGCGTGGGTCCTCTTTTATTTCACCATTGATATACACAACTTTGTTTTTAATTTCCACCATATCCCCGGGCAATCCGATGACACGTTTGATATAATCTTTTTGCGGATCTTTGGGGCATTTAAAAACCACAATATCATAATAATCCGGATCAGTTCCTGGAATGATGGTTGTATTGATAAAGGGAAGCTTAACCCCATATATAAATTTACTGACAAGAATATGGTCGCCAATTAAAAGTGTTGGGATCATTGAACCTGATGGAATCTTGAACGCCTGCACAATGAAAGTTCGTATAAACAGGGCAAGAATAATTGCAATAATGATTGCTTCAACATTCTCACGCAATTTTCCCTTTACAGGCTTTTCCTTTAGCGATTCATCTGGCGGCATATCCGCAGATGATGTTTTCTCTGGCTTTGATTTTTTTTTCAATCGTCTATATCCTGATAAATAAAATTAATGAATGATTTGTTAATTAAAATTTTGTTGTGAAACCCCCAACAAAAAAGAGCCTTCCTGAATCCATTTTTTTAGGGTATCTGCAATTTCACGTGCACGCACCATTGATGACAATGGCACTGTGGGAATTTTTTTCCCTTTGATTTGTATTTCTCCCTGTTTGAGTTCAGCATAGCTGATATATCCATAATGCTTATTTTTTCTTGCCGGTTGATCGTGGCAATAATCAACAATTTGAGTGTACAGATCTGTATCAGAAACTGATGTATATCTTGCCATGTCTTCATTTAAAACAGGTATGGGGATACCCAAACCCACTGCTAAAGAACATCCATATCCCAATATTGAAATGCCAACCAACCATCGTGCATCCATTTGTTTGAGATCGCCCAT
>Ga0272440_1002883_pt1 | contig 13151 bp, 10 predicted proteins | sample SSMMMBAug17_FD_192440 | JGI IMG/M metagenome (GOLD analysis project Ga0272440, IMG submission 192440) | Marine sediment archaeal communities from Little Sippewissett salt marsh, Falmouth, MA, United States - SSM-MMB-Aug17 | ecosystem: Environmental > Aquatic > Marine > Wetlands > Sediment ...
AACTTAATGGTTGTGAAATCGAATATTTTTGAGATATTTCGATAAAACAATCGCCACCTTTATCATTATCAGGAATAACAGTTTTTTGGACCGAAGAAGGCTCTTCATCTGCTGGTTTTCCTATGGCAAATACACCCAAACGATCTGTCCAAAAAGAGATATCACCTGTTTTTCCATCACCCAGATAATTACTTTGCTCAAAATAACTTACACTAATAATTTCCGTTTGATGCAACGCCATTTTTTCAACAGAATCTGCCACATAAATATACCAGTTCCCTGCTTCAAGATCTCCTGGTTGGATATCTATTAAACTGAAAGGCAGTGTTATTCGTACTCTGTTTATTTCATCATTGGTTATGGAACCACCGGTCTGACTGTTTATTGCATTCACAGCATAAATATATTTTGAGCCTGATGTTGCATTGCATTCCTTTTGCTTTTCAATTTGTTCGACTGATATTGTTGAGGCTTTATTTATTCCATTTACAGGAATATGCACTTTCATGACCTGGTTATCGTTCGATAGAGAAATAGTCCCACCAAAATTATCGATTGACATGTCTTCACGTTCAATTACAGTGTCAACCGAATTCATACCATAAGCGTGATGGGCGATATATCCTGTATTTGGATCATAATTTTCAACGGTGTCAGCTTTTATTACCAGAGTATATTGTTCAACATCTGGAGTCGCAACACTAATCAGGCCTTTATCAAAATTAACCTGATCATAATAGGCGTTAGAACCATCACTTTGTATTCGATAAATATCGACCTGATTTCTACTGGTGAATGAAGGTGTTGCCCGAAAGTTTATTGTGGTTGATACGGGATAAATCATATGAATGATCGTTTTTAATTGGAGAGCATCTGTACCTGTAAATAAAATATCGGTGTTTAATAATTGATCTGTCTTAACACTCGAAGCATAACCATCTTGAGCAGCAATAATCGTCCATCCATCAATTGGTAAATTGTCTGGTAAATACAAAGAATATGTTCCATTTACTGCTGTTTGTGTTTCATAATACAGATTGTATTCTCCCAGATAATCAGATTCATTTGGATACGCAACAATAGTAACATTATTTAAAACACTGTTTTCAGAATTTTCAACCAACCCCTCTATGACATTGTTACCGGCTAATTGAAGAATTACATAATTATCCTTTGTTGTTGTTGAAAAAGAATAATCCAAGTAGACAGGTGGCATTCGATTGTCCTTAATTGCAAAATAATAGGTTCCACCGGAATCTGGAAGATCAAAAAATACTTGAGTATAAGATTGCGACAAATTCTGTGTTTTCATCAAGACCATATCTTTTACGGTGATATCATTATTTGTTGTTGTTGAAAGGGAGCCATTTTCATCCGATAAAGTAATCGTAAATTTAGACATCGGCAAAATATTATAGCTTGCTGTGATCTTTTCTTGTAATCCATTTTCAGCGGTTAAATCAGGGTCGTCCTCAACAGACACTTTAACCCTAAATGCGATAATGGTTTCAACATTTGCCGGTATAAACGTCATATCTAAAGAATCCGGCCCGAGCCTCTCCCATTGACCTATTTGCTCTGGATTAGAAACAAGGCCATTTTCATCCAAAATATCCCAAATTAATGTTGCCCCTGCTTCAACACCTTTTACACGAAAAATGGTTTCTTTAATAATATTGTATCGATCAGTTTCAATTGTAAAAGGAACTTTGACATCAATATTTTCCTCATAAATTATCTGATTATTTGAGTTTGCGACCATTGAGATCGTATAAATACCTGCATAAGAACCTGTATCTGGTGGCGTGAATGGAAAGGAATTCCCGAAAACCGTTTCTCCAACAGTATCGTTTTCAGAATTATAAGCTGTCCAGGAGATTAAGACATCATCTCCTGTATAAGTAGATGTGAATGTTTGACATTCTGTTCCTGCTTTTAGTTCAATTGGTGATGAAGATTGCTGACTAATAGCAATATCAATGACAGTCCATGTATAACATTTAGCAATTTCAAAAGATTGCCAGTTTCCTGAAGAATCACCGCCGATAACACAAAGTGTATAGACCTGATGGGTCAAGGGGGTCAGATAAATAGGTTCAGAAATTGGAACAATCGATGTTGATATGCCATTTGAATCGTATTCATAAATCTCACCATTAAGGGTGTATTGGTAATAAATGGTGTCTGTTGTTAATGGTGTAACGATAATAGTTTCACTCTTTTCAGTCGTTATAGTTGAAGGAAGATTTTCTAACTTAACTTCGGGCATAACTGTATCCACAGTGAAAGTGTAAGATATTGATGTTGAGAGATTATCCGCTCTATCTTGTCCTTTTATGGTGATTGTATTTTCTCCCTCATCAAGATTATTTAAATAGATCCGTTCTTCAGTACTTGTTAACGAACTGAATGCACTATTGTTCAGTTGAAATTGATACAATGAATAACAGGCATTACTGACGACAATATCAATACTATCTTGTGTTACTATTTCAGGGATATTGGTATCCCATACAGAACAATCGCTATAGGTAAGGTATTTAACATTAGAAATACCGTCATTGTTTTGAATGGTAAATGACACGGATCCAACAAAACTTATGAGAGGAACTGTACAGTTAATCATATTTTTAGTTTCATCATCAATTACCGTAGATTGAACAGTAGATTGAACACTATTCCCATCGATGGTAACGGTTACGGGTCCAGTAAACTCATTTGAAATAATGACAAGAGAGCTATTGGAATTAATATTGACTGTAGTGGGATAATAATCTTCAATGGTGGGTGATGCTGCATACAAATTCATTTGTAAGAATGACATTGTAATGATTATCATTATTAACTGTTTAAAAATGTGGGTTAAATTCATTGTTTGATAGATCCTTTCTGACAAAGTGTTAAAATTTTTTGTATGTATACATCATCTGTGTAGACGTTCAAGTAAAAAATTTTTTTTTAGTAAAAATATAAAACTCTCATTTAGTTATCATAACATTTTAATTAGGCCTGATGGATAAATAATGAATTACTTAAAATATTTTGACAAAATTTATTCAAATCAGTAATTGTTATTACTATAGATTTTAAGAAAAAGATTTTGACTTCGTCATCAATCATTGATGTATTGTATTATGTATACAATCTCATCCTTATATCCTTGCCAAAATTATTTATCTTAAAATCAATCATAATTTTCAGGGCATATAATATCATATTATACATATCATTATAAAGTAGAGGTTAATAGAAAATGACCAATTCAACAATCAATGTAGCATTCCTATTCTTAGATCATATGCACCATGTTTATCATGGCGCTCCAACAGCTTTTGAATTATCAAAAGATGAGCGATTTAATGTTACCCTTTTTACAGCATTAAGTTGTAACCTTGATATTTTTCATGAAATATCAAGGTATTATCCAGATCATCGTGCAACTTTTAAAAAAATAGATACCACTTTTTGGTCAGGCGTTGGATTAAAAATTAGTAAACGAGTTCATCCTACCGTTCGGAATGTTTTAAAAAAAAATTTAAAAATACTGTTAAACTATGATGCATTGATTACACCGGATGACTGTCTTCATTATATAATGAACAGAGATAAAAAAAATCATTTAAAGTATATCACAACATTACATGGCCCAGGGGATAATCAACAAAATCCAAGATACAAAAAATTTGATTTTATTTTGGTTTCAGGCAAAGCCAGATGGGATCTCTTAACAAAGCAAAATGTTTTGACACCAGATAGAGGAAAAATAATCGGTTATCCTAAATTTGATGTTACCATTCATCAAAAGAACAATAAACGAATTTTTAACAATAATAATCTAACGGTAATTTATAATCCCCATGCTGATCCTCAAAAATCCTCGTATGAAATATGGGGACATAACGTTCTAGAGTTTTTTTATCAAAACACTGATTATAATTTAATATTTGCCCCCCATATTATGATTTTTTCTAAAAAACGAAGTGACATTCCTGAAAAGTATTTTACCGCACCAAACATTCATATTGATTATAAAACCAAAGCACTTGCTGATATGACCTACACAAAAGAAGCAGATATTTACATTGGAGACCTCAGCAGTCAGATATACGAGTTTTTATATAACCCCAGGCCATGTATTTTTTTAAATGCCCATCAGGTTGATTGGAAAGGCATTGAACGTTTTAATCGATGGTTTTTGGGAGATGTTGTTGAAAATTTTTCTGATTTTCCAATGGTTTTATCAAACGCATCCAAAAAACATATTCATTATAAAGAGAATCAGGAAAAATGTTTTAAAGAAACGTTTTCAATAACTCAAACGCCAAGCTCAAAAAGAGCAGCAACCGCTATTGCAGATTTTCTGACAAAGAATTCACCTGAATCAAATCACGTTACTTTTCCAAATAAACACAGTGAACATGAGGTTCAAATGACTGATAGAGTATTGGTTTTAATACGAAGTGAATTTTCCCCATTTGGAGGTGTTGAAACACATGCTTTGAATTTTATGCATAGACTGTTAGATAACAATTTTAAGATTTATTTACTGACATGGTCAAATCAACAATGGCCAATCAAACATCCAAATTTAACAATTATTGAGTTAGGCTATAATCGTGGAAATCGTCTTTACCTGGCTTGGAAATTCAACGCTGCTGTTCGTAAATATTTAACCAGAAATCAATTTAACTGTATTTTATCAATGGATCAGGTCGATTTCTGTACTCATATACATGCTGGTGGCGGTTGCCATAAACTGTTTTTGCAAATAAAAAAAAATAATAGTTCAGCGGTTAAGCGGTTTTTTCAACAATTTAGTTTTTTTCATCGATATATCGTTAATATGGAAAAAAAAGCGTTTACTCATGATCGTTTAAAAAAAATTAGATGTTGTTCTGAAATGGTTCAAAAAGATATTTCTAATTGTTACAATGTCCCCCCAGAAAAATTTGTTGTAATTCATAATAGTATTAATTGGAAAGCGATAGGAAAAACTTTTGAACAACGGCATTCTTTAAGGGAAAAATTATTACAAAAACACGCCTTTCACACCGATTGGAATATACTTCTTTTTTTAGGGAGCGGATTTGAACGAAAAGGATTGGATATTGCAATAAAGGGCTTAAAATACATGCACAAGAGTTTCCATTTACTTGTGGTTGGAAAAGGATCTGCAAACTCATTTAAATATCTGGCTCATTCACTTGGTGTTTACAACAGGGTCCATCTGATAGGGCCTCAAAAAGATGGATGGAAATATTCTGCAATTTGCAAAGGGGTTGTATTACCATCAAGATATGAACCCTTTGGAATAGCGGCAGCAGAAGCACAGGCCATGGGGCTTCCTGCACTTGTTTCAGATCAAACCGGATACTCTGAAATCATTCAAGATGGAAAAAATGGTGTTATTATAAATTCTCCAATGTTTGATCATAATATTCAAACCAGTTTTGGAAAATTTGAAGCGTTAATTCAACGTCCTGTGATGACACCAGAAGAAATGCGAAATAAAGTTGAGATATTGGATGATGAGCGTATTGTCCAGCAACTCATTCATGAGTTTTTATGTTTTTAACCAAATGTTGAGTAAAACAATATGAAAAAATTTCATCCTATAATTTTCATTATCTTATTGAATTGTTTTTCAAATGCTTATGCCATACATTTATCCTTTGCAACACAAAATCTTGAACCTTTTAGCTTTTTAAGTGAAAAAGGCTACCCCGCCGGCCCTTCTGTTGATATCGCCAATGCAATTTGTGAAGAAATTAAAGCAGACTGTGTTATTGATCTCTATCCCTGGCGTAGGGCTTATTATGAAGTCAAAATGGGGCGTGTCAATGGTGTTTTTTTTATTGGAAAAAACCCTGAACGTGAACAATGGCTGAAATTTTCCCCACCGATAGTCCAAACAGAATACGGATTTTTTGTAAATGAAAATAATCCATTAGATTATAAAATTCCCAAAGATATCACCGGCTATATTATTGGCGTTTTTGGCCCATCGAATACTTCGGCATCCCTGGAAAAAATAAAACAACAAATGGAAGACTTTTATATTGATATGGAAGATAATGACGAGTCCGGATTTAGAAAATTGTCAGTAGAAAGAGTTAATGCTGTTTATTCTAACAGGGATGTTGGATTTAGCTTACTCAAAAAGCTGAATCTTAATAATATTCGATATGCAGGCCCTCACCGACGACTGGCATATTATTTTGGTTTTAATCCACAATTAACGCCATTAAAATGGATTCAATCCTTTAATAACTCCTATATTAATTTATATCATTCTGGAAAAATCATTGAAATATTAAAAAAATATCAAATGGAACCCGCTTCACTGCAAGAATATTCTGACAAATAAGGTGATTTCCGAAAAAGAATACTTCAATCAAACACAGTAACGTTTGCTATATAGTATTACCCTAAACAGCAATTGAATTATTCTCTGCTTTCCAGAAATAAATCTTGAGATGAAATTATTATTTTGATAAAAGTTATAATATGTTGTAAAAAAATCATTCAACTGAAGTTGAGACGCTTAGAAGCCAAACGATGAGAGCCATCGTGAGACCTGGACGTCAACACTATCAAAAAAATTTTTTCTGATATTTCTGAAATGACAAATTTACTATTATCAAAATTATTAATTTGTTGGTTATTTTTTTTAATTTTCACCTCAAATTTGTGTCAGGCCAATGACCAGTGGAAATTGGTAAAACAAAATACTGATGAAAATATCATGATATATTATTATCAAATGGACAATGGTTTGACAAAATTTAAAGGGGTGACGACAGTTAAGAGCACTTTAAACTCTTTTATTGCTTTAATCAACGATCTTGATAATATTCCTAATTGGGTTACCAGTATTCGAAAAGTTGCAATATTAAAAAAAAATAGCCAGATGGATGCTTATATCTATACCGTCAATAAAATGCCTTGGCCATTAAAAGACAGAGATGCCATTGTTTACAGTCGTATTGTACAAGATCCAAAAACTCATGTCATTACCATTAGTGGCCAGGCAGAACCTGATTTTATTCCACCCAATAAACGTTATATTCGGGTCAAAAAAATTGAATCTTTTTGGAAATTAACCCCCATGCATGATCACATTGAAGTTGAATTTCAAGGCTATGGTGATCCAGGGGGTAATATTTCATCTATTGTTTTTAAATGGTTATACAAGTTCTTTTTGTGGAGACTTCCTTATTATACACTGATGAATATGAGGCAAATGATTCAATATCCCAAATACCAACAACAAAAATTTAATTATATCAGCGAAGGTATTCATGTTCACCCATCATAAATACATATTGATTCTTATATGGATGGTTACAGGTATGATTGTTACTCAATCGACCAGTCTTGCGAAAAAAACGACTCTTGCTCAGCAATTAATACAGTTTTATGAAAAGATTGAAACCATATCCTGTGAAATTCAAAAAGTTACCAAAGGTGATGGCACTGTCCGAATGTTAAGTCGTATCATTTACAGACGTCCTAATTTCGTCAATGTTGACAATATTTCTCCTGCAAAAAGACGCATTATTGTTGATGGGAAAAGGCTTTATTATTTCCAAAAAAATGCAGCAAAAGGTTTTTCAAGACCAATTGAAGAACTGAATGAAACATGGATGGCCTCTGTCAAAAATATTCCTGGCACACCAGTGGAACATTTATTTAAAATCAAAAATATTCCTGAAAACAACCTACCTGGTAATGAACAATATGCAACTCGTGTTGCTTATATTACCGATACAATTTGTGTTGTTCTCTCATGCAATAGTCCATATCGATTAGAACAGATCGAATTTTTTCATGATAAAACAATGAGCAAAAAATTTGGTCAATATAACTATAGTAAATTTCATGAAAAAAAAGGAGAGTATGCCATTCCTTGCCTGCATGAAGGCTATATGATGTTGCCGGGTGGAAAAAAAATTATTGAAAATCGTTATATCCATAACATCGTGGTTAACAAACCAGTAAATGATAATTTTTTTAATGCAAAATTATTTTTTAAAAATGTTGAATTTGTTGATGATTTTTCAAAAACATATCATTAATGATGTGATTGGTTTTTACGTATAATTTTATTAACATTTTTTTTATGGAGGACTCAATGAACACAAACCTAAAAAAATGTACTTTGTTGATTATTGTTTTCTTATTAATTATTAGTCTCGTGCCAATGACTGCTTATGCAAAAGTAAACAATAGGAAACCAGGGGGGATAGGTGCTTTTTTTATTGGCTGTTGCTGGGGATTACGTGAAGGACTGGAGTATAACGAAGGTGCTGATTTGCATTGGCGAGAAATCGCAGTCATTATTCCTTATGTAGGGCTTGTCATTTCTATCTGGAATGGTGTTGAGTGTTATAAAGGGGCAACAGCACACGAATGGGCAGAACAGAATGGAGCAAACTGGTATTAATTTAACTCATCACGTGAAGGGAGGTTTTATCATTACAACCTCCCTGATTACTATATTTAGTTTGATATCAATAGTGGTTCAGGCTGAAACCAATCACATGCTTGAACTTGCAATGTCTTTGTTTGAAGACAATAATTTTCGGTCTTGCCGATTTGAATGCATTCGTACATTGTCTGACGACCCATTCAATAAACAGGCACAGTTTTTATGCGCATTGTCTGAACGACGTTTGGGTGTTGACAGCACCGAAACCTTAATAAAACTCTGCAAAGACCAGGAAAATCCTCCTCAAATCAAAGATACCGCCTGTTATGAATTATCCAGAACATATATTGACAAAAAAGATTATACACGGGCATTTGATGTCTTGAAGCAATTGTTTTCGAACACAAATATGCCGTCGTTGTTTATTCGATCTGGTTGTTCTCTTGCACATCTATTTGATCAGGAAGATCAACTAATATCCAATAACAAAGGACTTTATTGTCAGATAGATACTTGCAACCTATTGTTTTCAGATGAGATTATAAAGGAAACAGCGTTAATATCTCAGAACAAAAATGTTTCATGGACAGGACTTCCAGCGCAATGGGTGATTCTTTTCTATCAAACTCAAATAGGACCAGCCATAGGTCAACGTTGTTCTTTACATCCTTCATGTTCTCGTTATGCTCAACAGGCATTAGCAAAACATGGCTTTCTTGGCATTGGATTTATTGCTGACCGCATGATTAGAGAACCAGATTTAGTCGCTCAAAAATCAAAGCCAATTGTTATTGAAGGACGTATAAAATATCTTGATCCTCTCAAGAACCATGATTTTATAAATAATTATAGATAATTATCAATAATGAATAAATTGAAATCAATATTGACCATTATTATTGTTGGAATTGTTTTAAATGCTTTCACAATACAATCTAAAGCAGATCATTTATCAACCACTCGTCAAATGGCACTGATTCTTGCCAATGAACAAAATCATGAACAATCAGCAATTGAGTTCAGACGATTGACAAAATTTGTATCAGATACCAATTCAAAGTCTGCCTATTATTTAGCAGCAGCTTATGAATATTTAAAAAGTGAAAAATATTCACTTTCTCACAAAATGCTTGACCACTGTGAAACCGAATCCTTTGACTTTTCACCTTATGTCAGACTTTTAAGAGCAGAATGTTCAATAGCTCAAAATCTTTTTGAGGAGTCTCTTTTTTATATAGAAGGAATCTCATTAAATGAAAAGGATATTAAATTACAGGATATCATCAAAGCAAGATTAGTCCATACCTATATCGTTCTAAAACAATACAAAAAAGCGAAAAACAACATCAGTCAGTTTTCATGCAATCAAAAAAAATCAATTGAAGCATTCAATGAATACATTAGTGAAAAAAATAAGAAACCATCGGCAGGTGGTTTTTTGGGATTAATACCAGGCTTGGGATATGCCTATTCAAAAGAATATGCCAATGCACTACGATCATTGATCATGAACAGTTTATTTATCTATGGCCAAGCAGATTGTGCAAGGCATGAACAATGGGGCTTTTTTGCTGTCATATCATTTTTTGAATTGACATGGTATACTGGAAGTATTTATGGTGGTATAGATGCTGCGCATCGATATAACAAAAATCGGTTACAAGACTGCCTTGATGTTATATACGAAAAAAAAGAATTAATTTTAAATTACGAACGGTTGCCTGAAATTATATTTCGTTAAATATCGAACGATGTAACCAATTGGCAATAAAAGAATAAATGTTAAAGACGAAATATTATGGAAAAAATACAAGAACTTCAACAAAGACTTAGCGGTCATTCACCGCAATACATTGATATGGCATTAAAAACAGACATGTGCTGTCAAATTGAAAATGCCGATGGCTATGGTAAACGGACAGGAGAGTGTGGCGACACAGTAGAAATGTTTATTACAGTCTCTAAAAATGATATTATTGATAAAATTCGTTTTATCATTGAAGGATGTCTGAATACGAATGCTTGTGCAAATACCTTGGTGTATTTGGTTCAGGGGAAAAGAATAAATGAAGCATGGAATATTTCACCTGATCATATCACAGACTATCTGCAAACATTACCCAAACATGAAACGCATTGTGCAGAACTTGCCTGTGGTGCTTTTTATCTGGCGTTGAAAAATGCACAGGACCATCAATTAAATCCCTGGAAAAAAAATTATTGCCAAAAGACATAAACGAAGGAATGTTCGGAATTTTTCCGAAAAATGAAATGCCCCACTTTTGGGAATACGCCCTTGTCGAATCGTTCATCCCTGAACATATTGTATTTGACATACGCACTATCATTATTTAGAATTCAATTTCGTCACTGTCAGAATTATCAGGTGATTTTCGAAAAAGAATATACCAAAATTCAGAAAATTGGCAACTGAACGACCATAGAAACATAGCATGATAGGTTTCTACACCCAACGGAGACAACTTGTGAACGTCAGAAATTCTGGTAAATTTTTTCCGGATATCGCTTTAGCAGGAGAATTTATGGAAGCAGCAGCATTTTATAAAGATAAAATAATGAAAAATAATGGTAATTCTACCAACAGCGAAAAATATAGGCTTCACATTAATCCATCAAGTATTTATAGAGTATTTCTGATTTTATTATTTTTCGGAGAAATATTTATTTTTTATTATTACTACTCATCACTGACATCTATTATTATTCAAAATCAATGGAAAAACTATTTGTTTATTGCGATTCTTTTTCCTGTTATATTAATTTTTATCACCAGTATCGTTGTAGATAGTTTTAATGCCTTTTTTTTAAGGGAAGAAAAAGACGAAGCATGTTACACATCATCCAGTGCAAATAATCAATTTGATCATCCCTTTTTTTCATTCAATCATTTCTTTTCAAATATTCCTTTCTTGTTAAAACTGTTATTATTCATTATTGCGATTTTTTTATGCTATTATCTCATCGGTATTGTTTTGGTTACTATTGATTCGATTACTATGCTAGTATATATAATTTTTGCATGTCTTTTTATATTCATGATTTTGTTTTTTGCTTACGCTGTCATTTGCATGATTTTGAACTATCAGATGAATTTAAAAAAGTTGGAATTTTTTTTTATGACCAAACAAAATATCATCGAAAAGGATCATAACAGCAGTTTGTTGCATGACTTTTCAGGGTTAAAACCGATTGATCACAGAAATCAATAACATGATTCAACCAAACGAGAAATAGATGGTATGAAGGGCATTGCCAAAAAGTTTAAGATAGGCGACTTAGAATCTCTTTTTTATTTTTACCTTTGTTTTGTTTTTCTCTCTGAAATATTTGTCGTCTTCTGGTTTAAAAAGAATTCATTTGTTTTGAACTCCCCTTTTGCTTTTTCAGACTGTTTTTTTGTATTATTGATTGTGCCACTTGTAGAAACCTTTTTATTGGGCTTTATTACTGAAGCTTTCAACTATATCTTTATTAAAAATGAGCGTTTTAAAAGAAATAACTTTTTTGCGTTATTTGTAAAAAAAACGAAATTACCATTTGTTTTGTTACTGTTATTATTTATAATCGTCATTTATGCATTGTTAAATATGGATGAAATAGTTGATTACTCATTTCGTACAAATAAACTGTTATTAAATTCATGCATCATACTTTTTTCTACATTCTTGACTGGCATATTCATTCTTTTTGTCTTAAAATTGTTTTTATTTTATAAACTCAAACAAAAAACAATGAACTATCAGTTTGAAATTGAAAAGCAACAATTGACCATATAGCATGTGTACAATTCGAAAAAACGCTATGAAAGATTTTAGATTGATCAGAGTTCAGAAACACATAAGAGTCTGAGTTATGGATCAAATGATGAAAAAAAAGATCTCCACCTGTTGGTTATTCCTGATTTCCTCCTGTTCCCAATCCTCGGACATATAGTATTTGACATACGCTCTAACATTATTTAGAATCCAATTTCTTAACCGCAAGAATTATTATAGGAGAACTTATGGAAGCCGCACTTCAGACCCCACAGCAACAAACTCCATATCATCATTCTTATTTTCCCAACAAATTATATGCAGATGATCATCCTCAAAAAATCATTCCTTTTACAGAAAAAAGTGAATATGATGGAATGCGTGTTTCAGAGGAAGAATACTGGCTTAAGTATTATGAAGAAGGTGACGCTGCTTTAGAATGGAATAATGGTATATTGGAGGAAAAACCCGTGTCAGATAAAGATGGATTTGATTTGTATTCCTGGTTTCATCGACTGATCTCTCAATATAATGAAACATTCAATGAAGGCGAGATGATTGGACTTGAAATAGGGTTCAGAATGAAAATTGGCAAAAAAGTGAGCATTCGCAAGCCGGATCTTGCGTTTATTCATAAAGATAACCCCGTACAAATGCCCCCACTTGATCGATCCTATAAAGGGTGTTTTGATATTTGTTTTGAATTTTTGTCTGATTCAACCCCAAGTGATATTAAAAGAGATACCGTCGTCAAAAAGCATGAATATGAAAAATTTGGCGTTCGTGAATATTACATACTGGACAGATTGGGTGATGAAACGGCTTTTTTCTATCTTAATTCAAAAGGGCTGTATAAACCATTAAAACCCAATCGTTTTGGTATTATTAAATCAAAAGTTCTGAAACATTTTCAATTTCGAGTAGAAGACTTATACAATCGTCCT
>Ga0272440_1002884_pt1 | contig 13150 bp, 10 predicted proteins | sample SSMMMBAug17_FD_192440 | JGI IMG/M metagenome (GOLD analysis project Ga0272440, IMG submission 192440) | Marine sediment archaeal communities from Little Sippewissett salt marsh, Falmouth, MA, United States - SSM-MMB-Aug17 | ecosystem: Environmental > Aquatic > Marine > Wetlands > Sediment ...
GGGGCGAACCTTGTGTTCGCCCATCGTACATAGGAACGAAAGCGTTATTCGTTCGAGGGCGAACATAAGGTTCGCCCCTACATCGGGCTGGCACATAAGTAAATGGGGAACTTATTTTTCGAGTTTTTCTTACAAAAAAATAAGGTCGTGTAGAGACGTAGCATGTAGCATGCGACGTCTCTACAGTACAATTACCTCAAAACCAACAATATCAATAATGGGGAAGTTATTTTCAGAGCATTTCTTATTGAAAACAAGATAAAGATGCACAACACATCATTAAATCCCAATCTGTAAAAAAATACAGGTTGCAATCTGTATTTAAAAAATGTATACAAAATACAATTGAAATATGCATTTTTAATGCCACAATAATCATATAATCAGGAAGAACGTGAATGATTTCAAACATAATAGATCGAATGTTTTTCTGGCGGACGAACACGCCTGATGAAACCGAGGATATCCTGAAAATTGCAAAAAAAATTGGGCCTCTGATTGATGAAACAACCAATCAAATTTTTATGACCCATAGAGAAACGCTTATAAAGGAACCTATTACATATATTGTTCCAGCAGTTTGGGGCGCGATCAAAGATGGCAAACTCACCCGCATTCAAAAAGAAATCAACCAAAAATTTGCGCCAGTCGTTCGTGAGGTCATGTCAATGCTCGTTCCAGAATCAGCATCACAGGCACAGCGTTATGCGATCTCTTATATTGTTCGCGGTTTAATGATCTCAAAAATAACCTTTATGGTCGAAGGATTTAAAAACAGGATGAATGAAAACTAACATGAAGAATTCATCAATAATTACTTTTTTAGCAACTGGCGCATATTTTGGAAAAATTCCATTTGCACCCGGAACATGGGGCACCCTTGTCGGCCTTCCCATATGTTATGTGCTATCTTGTATGCACTGGCCATTACAGTTGATTCTTTTAATCCTTTTTATGCCATTTGCCGCATGGATTTCTGGTCAGGCAGAACACTATTTCGGAAAAAAAGATCCCGGCGCAATTGTAATTGATGAAATTGCAGGCATTATGATTACACTTGCTTTTGTTCCATATACGCTGATTCATGTCATTGCAGGTTTTTTGCTTTTTCGTTTTTTTGATATTTTAAAACCCTATCCTATTTCAAAGGCAGAAACTTATTTTCAGGGCGGTACCGCTGTTTTAATGGATGATGTCATTGCTGGAATTTTTGCCCGCGTAATACTGGAAATTTTACGAATATGGATCTAGAACCCCATAAAACAATCCGAACATTTATTGCATGCCCCATTCCAATGGCAATATCGCAAAAAATTTCACTGGTGCAAGATCAATTAAAAGCTTACCATTGGAACGTCAAATGGGTGCCTGTTTCAAACATGCATTTGACCCTTTCTTTTTTAGGAAATATTCAACCATCCATGAAACAAAAAATAATTTATGCCATTGACCCCCTGATCAGTGAGCAAAAACCGGTTCGGCTATTTTTGGGAAACATGGGCGTATTTCCAAATACCAGACGCCCCAATGTTTTATGGATCGGACTGAATGGTGACATTGGTCCACTCATGACTTTTCAAAAGCGTTTACAGGATGCATTGAAGCATTTGGGCATTTCTGAAAACAAACGACATTTTAAAGCGCACTTGACATTGGGACGTATCAAAGGGCCGATCCCTAAAAATCAGTTGGCAAAAGCCCTTTGTCTGGATATAACAGAAGAAAAGAACCAATTTATCTGTGATCGCCTTGTTTTTTATCAAAGTCAATTATCTTCAAAGGGTGCACAATATTCTATTTTACATGAATGGCATTTTTAACCGGCACAAGCAAAACCGCTCATCATGCCCCTTTATATATACCACGATCAACCCGCTGGATTTTTTCTTGATTCAACAATTGATACACACAATTATACAAACGTTGTTTGTTTTCAATGCCTGTACGTTTTTGCAGCGTTGCCATATCAATCCCTTTTCTGGCACGTTTGATCGTTTTGAGGATCATATCCATTTCATCGGCTTTTGAATGAATCGACACTGACACCTTTTTCTTTTTGACTGGTGTCCTTTTCTGAACTGTCTTTTTCTGAACTGTCTTTTTTGGGGAGGTATCGGTTTTGGGTTTAGTAGATTTTCCTAAAGCACGTTTTTTGGGTGTATTTTTTTCAGTTGTCGTTTCACCAGGATCAGCATCCATGTCAATACCAAAAACGTCTGATATATCAATATTATCCAGCACTCTTTTGGATTTCTTTTTGGCTTTTTCCAACAAATTATTGGTATTGTCTTTCACTGCCTGTGCTACCAATTCGTTACCATCAATACCTCTGAGTTTAAAAAACAACATGGGGTCTTCATCCAGGCGGCTTCCAATACCAAATAACACAGCAGCAACATGTTTACACATAACCGCCCAATCAGGACAACTGCAATTTAAGTTGATTTCCTTTGGTGATGGAAACAAACCATGTTCTATAGATGTAAATGATTCTGAAAGGGCTTTTGGAAATTTACCCTGCAACAGTTCCTGAAGGGAATCAATTTTACCCTGACATGCTTTTTTAATATTTGCCCAGTTTGATTTAGAAAGCTTTTGAATCGCAACATCAACCTTGTATGGCGTGCTTCTGCTGCCCTGAACCAATGCGTGAACAGTTCCAGATTCAATTTTTAAATCAAGAACTGCACCATGCCGCAAATAACTGCGCCCCCGGCCAATTCGATTGGAATAATCTGCATATTTTGTTAGATTATTGTTCCATGCTTTCCCCCACCAGGTATTGGCAAGTGTTCTTCCTTCAATAATGATGGGTTGAATGTCTGGTCGTTTTTTTTGGAGTTGTTTGAGTTTTTTGTTCGCTTTAACTTTTTTTTCAGCCACGCTCACATACTTTGGAAAACGAAAATAACTCATTTTTTTGTTCTCTTTCTATAATTTAAGTTGAAATAATTGCAAAATCTCATCATTGTTCATCTCTGTAATCCAGTTTTCACCAGCAGATCCAATGATATCATTAGAAAGTTGTTTTTTTTCTTCAATCATTTGATCAATTTTTTCTTCAATAGAGCCGCGTGTAATAAATTTATGCACAATCACATTTTTTTTCTGACCAATGCGAAAAGCCCTGTCTGTGGCCTGATTTTCTATGGCAGGATTCCACCATCGGTCAAAATGAATCACGTGATTGGCTTTTGTTAAATTTAATCCCACGCCACCGGCTTTCAAGGACAAAACCATAAATGGAACATAATTGTCGCCCTGAAACCGATCAATAAATTCTTTTCTCTTTTTTACTGAAATACTTCCATGAATAATGACCCCCTCTTTATTAAAAATGGACGTTAAAAAATCAGCCAGATGATTTGTTATTTCTTTAAATTGTGTAAACACAAGTACGCATTCTCTTTTTTCACAGATGGTTTCGCAAATGTCGCGCAATCTTGAAAATTTACCGCTGTGCTTTTCTTCATAGGTGTCAATGCCCAGGTATTGATCCGGATGGTTACAGATTTGTTTGAATTTGATCAATGCGGACAATATCAATCCCTTACGTTGGATACCATCAGAATTTTCAATGACTTTCTTCATTTCAGTCACAATTTTTTCATATAAAACGATTTGTTTTTTGGAAAGCTCGGCAAATGTTTTCATTTCCACTTTATCGGGCAGATCCGAAATAATTGATTTATCTGTTTTCAGTCTGCGCAAAATATATGGCTGAATAATGCGTCTGAGGCGCTTGTATCCACCCAGATCGTTTTTCAAGCCTTTGGAAAATTCTGTAAACTCCTTTTTATTTCCCAAAAGACCGGGGTTTAAAAAATCAAATAATGACCATAAATCAGACAAACGATTTTCAATGGGTGTACCGGTCATGATAATGCGATTGACACTATTTAATTTTTTAATCCCTTTTGATTGCTTTGTATTTGGATTTTTAATGGCCTGAGCCTCATCCAAAATGATATATTGAAAGCGATAGGATTGAATCCATTCATATCTATATGATAGCGCATAGGTGGTAATCACCAGGGCATATTGATCCAATTGTTCAGCAGAACGTTCCAATTCTACGTTCTGTGGATGAAAACCTGGATGCGCGATATAATACTTCAATTTTGGATAAAATTGCTGAATTTCATTGCCCCAGTTGGTAATTAACGAAGCGGGAAGAATTAGCAGGCTGGCTTTGTGATCCTTTTGTTGATAAATTGTATTAAGAAAGGCCAATAACTGCACTGTTTTTCCCAATCCCATGTCATCAGCAAGACAAGCCCCAAAATTGAGTTGATGCATATAATGCAGCCAGTTTAGACCTTTTTTCTGATAATCACGCAGTTTGGCTTTAAATTGGCGGTTTAATTTAGCAGTCTGTGCAGAATCGGGGTTTCGTAATTTGTGCATGACCGATTCAAACCACTCCCCATTGGATATACTGACCTGTTCATCATCGTCAATATCTAAATCAATCCATTTTTGAGGGTTTAACTGAAGCTGCATGGCCTCACGAATGGATAATCCATCCTTAATGTACTTTCTGGCTTTTTCATAGGCATCAATGGTTTGTTTCAATTTTTCGTGATCCACAGGAACCCATTTATTTTTAATAAAAGCCAGGCCTTCAGTTTCGGCCAGCAGTTGTCTGGCCTCGGCAGGACTCAACGCAATTCCGCCAATAAGAATTGAGGCATTGAACCCCAAAATGGTATCCATGCCCAAAAGTGAGGGCTTTTTTTCACCCATGCTGATAGAAACTGATGAGGATACCCCTTTTGCTTTCCACCAATTGGGAATGCGGCATAAAATGCCGGCATCCTCATATAAATCAATTTCTTTTAAGAAAGTATAGGCCTCATTTGGTTTCCAGGCCAGGGGATGAAAGATTTCGCCGGTTTCGATCATTTCATTGATCAAAGTACTTCTTTCAGCAGCGCGATATACAGTAATCAATAACTCCATTAACTTTTCTTGATCATCACCATATTCTTCAAGGGCATATTGTAAAGGCAAATGCCTGGACTTTCCTTCAGTGTTCAATCGTGTTGAATAGGTGGCCATAAAAGCAAATGGTGTTTCTCCTTTTTTGTTTTCAACCAGATGAAAATAGATACGTCCAACCAGATGAATATTTGAACGAAACGTTTGAATAAACGATTCAACACTTCCTTCATAATCAGCAATGGATGAAATAAAAAAATCGAGAAATCTGCCGCACATATGGTCAATAAAATCAGCATTAATGTACTCAGAACCGGGGATCATTGGGACAAAATCCAACAAGGACAAAATTTCAGTTTCAGATAGATAGAGTGCTACATTGTCTCGAAGGGTTTCCAGGTCTGATGTTTTTAACAATTTTTGGGTGAAAGCCTGGGACATTTTTCTAAAATAATCTAAAGAAGGTGACAGTTTGATATCAGGATCACTCAAACCAAGGCGCATCAACCATTCATCCTGATTGTTGCGGGATGCAGACATTATGTCATCCTGAATTTTCTCAGTGGCCCCAGAAAGGTTTCCTTTTATTGTTTCCCACTCGAATTGAATGCCTTGATCTGGTGTAATGTATGCGTGTAAATATTGTGCCATTGAAGTGTCTCCTTAAGATTCCAACCTTTGAATCAATTCTGAATAAGCAGCCAATGTTTCTGGCAGCGCTTCCATATCAAAGCTTTTTGCCTGATCAACCAGTTGCTGTCCCCATACGCGAACCATCGTAACATTATATTTTTCTCCAAGTGAAATCATTGTCTGACCAAAGGTTTCAATTTCTGTAAAAATGAATTGAGCGCTGGTCTGTTTCCAGGTATTGTAAAGGTCTCCTTTTAATTCCTGAATCAGCGCCTTTTTTTGTTCAGGTGATATTTCAGGTGCGTCACTCGCAATTGTTTTTACTGACGCATCCAAATCATTTGATGAAATATCCTGATGCATATCTGATAAGCTATGATAGTCAAGATATTTCATCAACATATGAATAACATCTTCAGATCCAACAGGCTTTTGAAGTAAATCATTACATCCAGCATCCTCAATTTCATGAAGGTTATCTTTCATCACAGAAGCTGTTAAGGCAATAACAGGAATGGATGCCAATTCTTCATCTGCTTTAATATGCCGGGTAGCAGTATAACCATCCATTACCGGCATTTTCATATCCATAAAAATAAGTTGAGGGCGTTTTTTCCGAGCCATTTCAATGGCCTGAGCGCCATTTTCTGCCTCAACAATCTCTAATGAATAAGGTGCGAGAAAATCCTTGAGCAACAACCGGTTGGTTTCAACATCATCAACACTCAATATGGTCGCCGGGACAAACTGAATATCAGCCAATTCTAAAACAGGTCGGGTCATTTTGGGAACAACTGATGCCACAGCGACATCTTTGAGTAAAATAGAAAATGTACTCCCTTTTCCATAAGCACTCTCTAATTGAATTTGCCCGCCCATCATTTCAACAAGTCTGCGGGTAATGGCAAGGCCTAAACCTGTTCCTCCAAATTGAGCGTGGCTTTGCCCCACCTGCTGACGAAATGCATCAAAAATAATTTTTTGTTGATCTTCTCGTATGCCAATGCCTGTATCTTCAACAGAAAAGATAAGATCCAGCGCACTCTTGTCAGGTTTAGAATACTGCTGGCGGACAGATAGGTGGATATATCCTTTTTCTGTAAATTTGACTGCATTGCCTACAATATTGAATAATATTTGACGTAATCGGGTTTCATCCAAAACCAGACTTTCATTTAAGTCTGAAGCCACTTCTGTTTCAAAAGTCAATTGTTTTTTCTCACACTTTGTCTTGAAAATATTAATAATATCATTAAATATTGAACGTGGATTTACCGGTCGGTAATCTAAAACCATTCGTCCGGCCTCAATTTTGGATAAATCCAGGATATCGTTAATTAAACTCAAAAGTGTTTTTCCACTGGATGATATCGATTGCAGCCATCGTTTTTGTTCATCACCCAAAATCTTTTTTCCAAGAAGCTCAGTAAATCCGAGAATTGCATTCATCGGGGTTCTAATTTCATGACTCATATTGGCCAAAAATTCACTCTTTGCCTTGTTGGCATCATCCGCTTCTTTTCTTGCCCTTTCCAAATCTTTATTTAATGCAAGTAACTCTGAAGTGCGCTGGGAAACTTTTTCTTCAAGATGTTGTCTATGAGATTCCAACTCCTGATCCCGGATATGAATTTCATGAAGCATGCTGTTAAATGATTCAATGAGTCTGCCCAATTCATCATCATCGCATTTTGTTGCACGAATGGCATAGTTCTTATCTTGAGAAATGGTACGCGCCACATCGACCAGATGAACAATTGGGCCTGAAATGACCTCCATGTAATGACGTGATATAAATATGGATAGAAAAAAAGCAATACCAATAACCCCAAACGCAAAAGCCAGATACATGCCCACTAAATATGCAACATCAGTCAAGTCTATGTGAACATACAACATACCGATGCGTTTATTTTTTAGTTCTATTGGTTGTAAGATATGCATTCGAAGTTTATAATCACTACAATCAACTGATTTCTCCAGATGATTCAATAATAACGCTCTAGAATATAAAGTCGGATCATTTGGATGTTGATCTGCTCTATGATATTTTGCAAAGAACTGTTCGTTTTGGTCAATCACACAGGCGGCCAGAACATCCTTGGCTGCTTTAAACGATTTTAACCTGCTCGTTGCAGCATCAGCATCACCAAAATATAAAGGCGCCCCACAATTCATGGCAACAAGCTCCGCCATGGTAACACTGAATTCATGAATCCCTTTGTGAAATAATATATATTCAAATGTAATGAAGGATAAAGAAGCAAATATCACCGCTATGATACTGGTTGACACAACGGCTAACATTATTTTTGAGCGAAGCGACCGGTTTTTGACCAATCTGCGAAATAAATTATCGAATATCATTGCCTGTATTATTTGTCCTTTTGTTGATAAAAATACCGCCAAATGGCACAACAGATATTTTCCTGGTTTATATTCCTGTTCCCACGATTGGATTATTTATTATATACACGCTTCGCAAGTTGAAGTAAATCTGAGCATATTTTTAAACCCGCTCTTTTTTCAGAAGCGCGATTAATTTCAAAACCAATGCGATTTCCCTTTTTTACAAAAACAATAGTGCCCCCATAACGAATAAACTCTGGTGTATCACTGATCGTTAAAATGCCTCTGGTATCCAATTGTTCAAAAATCTGCTTAAAATGAGGGATTTCAGAACGTGATACAAACAAGATTTGTACATTTGAAATGGTTGGAATCTCTTTAATACCATAAAAATGTCGGACCGCAAATGATCGTCCATGAATGGGTTTTCCGACAAATGGATCGAATAGATTTTGGAAAACATTTCTGCCTAATATACCCAGTACAAAATGTTTTTGATCTTTTTCAAATGATTGCTCTGGCCATTCAATAAAATCGGTAAATTTGATTAAAAATGCCGCTTTGATCTCGTAAGATGACGCTGATTTTGAAAATACCACTTGATGACTGCTTTCTACACATATGACGATTAAAACAGTTGAACAGATTACAAGAGATGTTATCAGAAAGTGTTTCATATTATTCCTTCCAGACCAAACTCATATATACAAGCGGGGTATCTTCCCCTAAATTTCCTTCCCAGGGTTCATGAAAATGAAAGCCCACAGGGGGATGATCATTATCAAAAATGTTGCGTCCCACAAGCTGAAATGTCAACTGATCGGTCAGCTTAAAGGATGCGCTGGCATGCACTTTAAGTGTCGGTGGATAATACTGGGACATCTTTACTTTTGAAGGCGCATCAATGGCACTATGATAACTTGCGTGTAAGCTTAACGTCAATCGTTCATTGAAATTCTTATGGCGAATCGTGCCCTTAATGATTTGTGTAGGATAGGTCAGCCAGCGTGTACAATTTTTATTGGCAACTGACAGTTTGCTGTTCTCATCTTCATCAATATCATATGGCTGTGTGTAAGCATAGGATAGAAACATATGATTGTTCGAATTTATATCCCAATTCATTTCTAGTTCACCCCCTATAGAAGCAAATGCGGGGCCATTTCCAAATAATTCATCAAATAAAAAATCAGATTCACGCTCAACTTCGGGAACAAAAGATTCATTATTCATGCGGTTTGTTTTAACCAGTATCGAATTCTTATAACCATTAAGAAACAGATTCATACCCATATGAAAACCATACTCAGGCATTTCATGTAAATAGTTAAATTCCAAACTTTGCATTAATTCAAATTGCATATCATCTTGAAGCGCAGTCGTTCCATAAAAAATTTCATAATAGTTAAACATATTGGTCTGATGATACCCTTCCTGAAATGAGAACTTCACTGTGTCATCAGGTGTCAGTTTATATGATGTTGCCAGCCTCAGCGTTGAAACATCCTTACATTCTTGTTCAAACTGTTCGGTTTGTTTGGGATTGTTATTGATAAAATCGGGAAGTGTAAAATTTTCATTTTCTATAATATCATGACGATAGCCAAATAAAACAATCCAGTTTTGTGATAAATAAAAAATATCTTCATAAAAAAATCCCATCTCATGCCAATCAGAATCCAATAAACGCCCATCACTATCAGGGTCTTCATCAAGAATGTATTTTCCAGCGTAAAAATTCCTTTTACCAAATGTGCCGCCAAAGGCAATCGCATGATTTGGCAGCCGATGCGTTTTTATCACGAGACGAATCCCCGCGTAAGATTCACATCCTCCCTCCTCTTTTTCCTGGTTTGGTGTATTTGTATGTTCACCCATTAAACCTAAATCACCGCCCAGAACAGGTACATTCACTTCAATTTTATCATAAGGTGTCATTTGAGATTCCCAGGACAGGTTTGAAAAATATATTCCTTGATAATACGCCAGCGGATTTTTCAAAGAGTTATACATCGCGTTTGAAGAACCACGATCATTCAGCAAAAATGAACTCATATGAAAATTATTATGATTCCAATTCAATGAGAAACGATAACATCCTTCAAAATATCTCGCATGATAGCTATGTTTTTCATGATCATGTGACATCGACCTCTCGAAACCATATGTTTTCTTACTGGTAAAACCTTCAGAGTCAACAATACCATAATAAACAAATAAATCATTTTCATTACCATATGAGAAACCATACGCCTGTTCCATTTTTGCAAGATGTTCTCTAAACCCATATTGGAAATTCCAATATGCACCAGGATGGTCACTACCATTCTTGGGTACTATATTGACAAACCCATTCATCGCTCCACTGCCATGAACCAAAGCACAGGGACCTTTTATGACTTCAAGTTGAGAAATATCTCCCATAAGCGGTAAATCCAGATTCATATTAAATCCCAAACCCGCAGCACTATTAACATTCTGTCCATTGAACATGAACATTGTTGTTGAATTATCCGGCATACGCATCCCGCGCACTGCATAAGAGGCGCCATTTTTATTTCCATTGCCAACATGAATCCCTGATACATAAAGATCCAGCATATCAGCAAGATTGGTCGCAGGAGAATCATCAAGCTGTTGGGTCGTGATAATTTGAATACTTCCAGGAACCTCTTCAGGCGGAAGGTCAAAAAAGCCAACAGATGAAACTGTCACTTGCATCAGTTCTTCAATGGACATCCTTGCCAATTCGACAACAATATTTGATGCCTGAGCTTTTATGGGGATGGCCCAGATAATAAAAATAATGATGTATGTTATTCGTTGTTTACACATTTTTATAATAGTTACAAAAAAAATTATCCCTTTACGACTGCCAAAGGCCTTAATTGAACGATGGGTGTAACCAGGTCTTTTTGGGCATCAATAACAGAATGTATGTCTTTATAGGCCTGAGGCGCTTCACCCAAATCATATAATCCCTTTATTTTTCCTTTTCGGATTTTGTTCCATCTGTCATAAACAATTTTCCCCATGGCTTTATCACATTCCTCAGGGGTCAAGTTTTTTGAGGCCTCAATCCTGCCAAAAACACGTCCTGCACCATGAGAGCACGACATGAATGAATCAGGATTGCCATGCCCTTTGACAATAAATGATGAAGCTCCCATTGATCCCGGAATAATTCCAGTTTCATCTATTCTTGCAGATGTTGCCCCTTTGCGATGGACCCATACATTCTTTCCAAAATGATGTTCTAAGGTGGCATAGTTATGGTGAATATTTATGGGGTCATCAAATTCAGTCTGCGGATACATATCCTGAAATGCAGCCATAACATTGACCATAATTCGTCTTCTATTTTCTTTTGCATAATCTAATGCAAAATTCATATCATGGATATATAATTTTCCTTCATCACTATCTGATGGTAAAAAAGCAAGGTCAGTTGTGGGAATATCCGAATTCCATTGGGTATTAATGTCAACTGCCAACTGATGATAATACCTGGCAATAACATTTCCCATATGCCTGGAACCGGAATGAATCATCAGCCAGATACCATCATTTTCATCGGCCTGAATTTCTATAAAATGATTGCCACCTCCCAAAGTGCCCAGGTTTTTCTTTGCCAGCTTTTTTGTATGCTTATCCATCCAGGGTCTATCAGAAAGCGCGTCAAGTTTATCATCAAAGCCTTCCCATTCCTGCGGCTTTTTATGCCCCTTTCCCTCACCACATGGCACACGGGATTTGATATTGTTGACAAGCTCGCGCAGGTGTTTTCTACTGGTATTTTCATCGACCATCGCATTGGTTTTTACAGCCCCCATGCCGCATCCAATATCAACACCAACAGCATTGGGAATCGTTGCATTCTTACAGGCAATCACCCCTCCAATGGGCATGCCATATCCAGGATGACAATCTGGCATCAAGGCGACATGATGATAAACTGATGGATGACATGCAAGATGTTCAGCCTGTTCAAGCGCCTTATCCTCCAATGTCTCACACCAGGAAATAATAGGCACTTTGTAATGATCTTTATTTTGTGTCCATTTCATTTGCTTTTCACCTTTTAATATTTTTTCAATTTTATCATTTTGGTTGATAATAGTTTTTTTTTGTTCTTTTCACAAGGTTTTTTCTGCAACTCAATAAAAAAGCAAATGACTGCAATTTTGGTTACACTCGATTGGAGTTTCAAATCTAAAGATTTGGGACTCCAATCTACGAAATTATTTACTAAATCATACCCTATAATTTATGACTGGTTAATTAACATTGTTATTATTAACAAAAAAAGCCAAACTCGTATGTTTATGGGTAATGCCCAACTTTTTTCTAATCCTTTTACGATAGGTACTTATTGTTTCAACTGATAAATTCATTTTTTCAGCAATTTCTTTAGATGTCAAACCATCTCTAATAAAATGAATAATTTCCATCTCTTTTGCAGTAATTTTATATTATTTAAAAAATTCAGATTGTTTATTATTATTATCCAACTTTGGTTTTTCCTGGCATATTTTTTGCTTTCTCGTTCCCACGCTCTGCGTGGGAATGCATCCTGGACGCTCTGCGTCCCGAGTTTATAAATAATCGGACGTTCTGTCTAAGGAATGCTCGGAAAATAACATGCTCATTTACTTATGTGCCAAGAACGTGTAGGGGCGAACCTTGTGTTCGCCCATCGTACATAGGAACGAAAGCGTTATTAGTTCGAGGGCGAACATAAGGTTCGCCCCTACATCGGGCTGGCACATAAGTAAATGGGGAACTTATTTTTCGAGTTTTCCTAAGGAATGCTCGGAAAATAACATGCTCATTTTTCATGATCGTACAAAAAAATAAGGTCGTGTAGAGACGTAGCATGCTACGTCTCTACAGTACAATTACCTCAAAACGAACAATATCAATAATAACTTCCTCATTTCTGAAAGAGTCAATTCTATTCATTTTGAACCTGGATTACGCTGAAGAAGATGAATAAGATGAAATCAAACACTTTTAATTTATCTTATTCATCTTCTTCAGCGTAATCCAGGTTCAAAAATAGGAATTCAATATATTAAATGGGGAACTTATTTTCCGAGAATTCCTTAGGAAAACTCGAAAAATAAGTTCCCCATTTACTTATGTGCCAGCCCGATGTAGGGGCGAACCTTATGTTCGCCCTCGAACTAATAACGCTTTCGTTCCTATGTACGATGGGCGAACATAA
>Ga0272440_1002885_pt1 | contig 13148 bp, 14 predicted proteins | sample SSMMMBAug17_FD_192440 | JGI IMG/M metagenome (GOLD analysis project Ga0272440, IMG submission 192440) | Marine sediment archaeal communities from Little Sippewissett salt marsh, Falmouth, MA, United States - SSM-MMB-Aug17 | ecosystem: Environmental > Aquatic > Marine > Wetlands > Sediment ...
TTTTATCACGATCCATAGCATAAAAACGACCAATCAAAGAAGCTAATTGGCATTTTTTAGTTTTCTTAATTTGATCTAAATATTTAGCAATACTTTTTCTTTTTACATCTCGACCATCAGCAATAGCATGTAAAAAAATATTTTCTTTTTTAATTTTTTCTTTTGCTAAAATTTCTAACAAATTTTCTAAATGATTTATATGCGAATGCACTCCCCCATCTGAAAGAAGCCCCACAAGATGAATTTTACGATTAAAAGATTGATTTAAAAATTTTTTAAAAGATTTATTTTTTAAAATACTTTTATTTTTAAAACTTTGATTAATATTTTCTAAAGATTGCCATACAATTCTTCCTGCCCCTAAAATCAAATGTCCTGGCTCTGAAGCTCCAGTTTGACCTTCTGGTAAACCAGAAGCATGTCCTTTAGTTTGCAAAAGTGTAAAAGGATATTTTTTTCTTAATTTATCAAAAAAAGGCATATGAGCTGCCTTAACAGCATTACCTTCTTTTTTTAAAGACCAACCAAATCCATCTTTTATAATTAATAAAACTTTTTTCAATTTTTTAAAAAAGCCCTACAATTATAACAAAAAATCAATATCTCTTCTAGTTTTCTTAATATGAAAAAAATAATTTTTCCTCAAAAATTTTTACAAAAATATAAGCAAATTTTACCTTCTAAAGAATTTAAAAAATTTATTACTTTTTCTCAAAAGCCACTTCGCAAAAGTATTCGAGTCAATACTTTAAAAATATCTATAAAAAATTTTCAAAAAATTGCCCAAAAAAAAAATTGGCAATTAACTAAAATTCCTTGGTGCAATGAAGGATTTTGGATTGAACGAAAAAATAAAGATATTCCATTAGGCAAAACTCCCGAACATTCTTTAGGTCTTTTTTTCATTCAAGAAGCTTCTTCTATGATCCCTTCTCAAATTCTTTTTTGGAAAAATGAATTTAAAAAAGATCAAAAAATCTTAGATCTTTGTGCTGCTCCTGGCGCTAAAACAACACAAATTGCCAGCTTAATGCAAAATAACAATTTACTTTTTGCTAATGAATTTTCAGCTAGTCGAATTAAAAAATTAGCTTTTAACTTAACAAAATGTGCTGTGGAAAATTGCCTTCTTTATCACAAAAATAGTTATTTTTTTGAAAAAAATTTTCCCGAAAATTTTGATAAAATTTTAGTTGATGCTCCTTGTACTGGCGAAGGAACTATTAGAAAAGATAAAAATGCTCTTAAAAATTGGAATCAAAAAAAAATAAATCTATCTGCTTCTTTACAAAAAGAAATTTTATTTTCTGCTTTTAAAGCTTTAAAAGAAAACGGTGAATTAGTTTATTCTACTTGCACTTTATCTCCAGAAGAAAATGAAGAAATAATCACAGAACTTTTAAAAAATTTTCCTCAAGCTTCTTTAATTGATCTTTCTAAATTTTTAAAAAACTCTCCTGCTCTAGAAAAGTTTAAAGAAAAAAAATTTAACCACAAAATTGCACAAAAATGCTTACGCATTTGGCCTCATCTTTTTGATAGTGAAGGTTTTTTTATAGCTAAAATTAAAAAAGATATTTCTCTTAATATTCCTTTAAAAACAAAAAAGAAAAAAGAAAAAAATCATAAAAAAAGATTCCAAAAAATATCTACTTCTGTTTTTAAAACTTTAGAAATATTTTTAAAAGAAAATTTTTATTTTGAAATTAAAGAAATTAAAGAAAGATTATTTCAAAATAATGAAAAAATATTTTTATTTCCACAAAATTTTAATAATGATAATTTTAAAGATTTTGATAAAATAGGAATTTTATTAGCTAGTATTTATCCTAAAGAAATAAAACTTTCTCATCAAACTGCCCTTTGTTTAGGTAAATTTTTTTCTGGAAATAGAATTATTAATCTTAGCAATAAGGAAATGAAAAAATATTTTCTAGGATTTGATTTAGAAAAAGAAAATTTTTTATCACTTAAAAAAATTAAAAAAGGTCAAGTTTTACTTTTATATCAAAATTTTCCTTTAGGTTGGGGAAAAATAATTAATGAAAAAATTAAAAATCTTTTACCTAAAAATTTTGTACAGGAAGTTGTTAATCTCTAAATAGTTTATTCAATTGATTTTTATAGCTTTTTTTATTAAAATAAAAAGATTTAAAAAAAGAAATGTCTAATAAAATAGAATCAAAAAAATAGTAAATTTACATATTCTGTTTTGTTATTTACCTTTCTTTAGGGTATAATAATTCGATGGCTGATGAAAAAGAAAATCTGGCTTTAGTAAATGAAGAAATTGAAAAAAAAGAATCAGAAGCTTTTTTAGATATTTTAGAAGATGTTTCAAAGATAAATATTGAAAAAATAAAAAATACAAATAAAAAAGCTAAGATAAGATTACTACTTTATGATTTAACTTCTTTAGGCCGGGAAGCTTCTAAAGATTATCAATCTTTATATTTTTTCTGCAAAAAAAAAGAGGCAAAAATAAATAAAGATAAATTAGTTGATTATCACCAAGACCTTATTTGGAAAATGTGGCACAGAGATTCTATAAGTCCTCAAGAATATTTTTCTGATAAAAAATATCAAAAAAGAGGATGGAAATTACCTACTGATGATCAATTAAGTCATTTAATGAGAAATGGTAGTATATATGAAAAAATTATTCCTCAAATAAAATGGCCATTAAAAGATAAGATCCCTTTTTTGTCTTCAACTAAAGCTCTTAATGATAACAAAAAATACAGTTGTTATAATTTTCAAAGCAATGAAAATGTTGATATAGATCAATCAGAAAAAGCTTACATTCTTTTGGTTAAAGAAAATTTTTCATGGCATGCTAAAATAAAAAAATGCCTTACTTTAATTAATAAGCTTACTAGTAAAAATATTAATGATATTATTGCTCTTAAAAAAAGTTATAAACATCATGCTCTTTATCTTACTGATTTAATGAATTGTATTTGGCCACAAAAAAAATATTTAATAGAAAATTCACAACTTCGACATTTTCAATCATCCTTTGATTCAAGAGTATCAAAATTAAAAGAAGAAGTAATAAAAAGATATTATAATCGTTATTTTGAAAGTGGAATCATAAATGAAAAACATATTCCTGATTTTTTTAATTTAATTTTAAAATATAGTGATACACCCAATAGTGATATGGGAATTAAAAACTTAATCTCAGCTGAAAAAATATTAGATCAACTTAAACAAAGAATTCAAAATAACAATAAAATATATGGACCAATACATATTTTAATTATAAAAATATCTTTATTAAAAACTCCTCCTAACATAAAAAAGGCTAAAAAATCTTTGAAAGAAATAAGTAATATTTTAAACTCAAAAGAATATAAAAATATAGATAAGATTATCAATGAAGCTAAAAATTTTACCAATATAGATTAATGCCTAACTTTTCCGGGAAATACGTAAATAAAACTAACTTAATACTTCTTAAAGATTGATTTGGTATAGTTTTATATATTTTCATCTATTTACGTAAATAGGTAATATATTCTTTTTTAAAAATTCTCAGCAATAGTATTTTAAAATAGATATTACGTAAAAATAAGAAAGTTAGGGTTTAATGCTAATTACGAAACTAAAAAAGGAAATTAAAATTAATTCATCTAAAATTTTTATCTAAATCAAAAATAACATTTAAACATTGATCAATTCTATCAATTTGATCTGAACTTAATTTGCCAACTTTTTTAATAATTCTACTTTTATCAATTACTCTAATTTGTTCACATTTAACTTTGGAAGTATTTTTTAAGTTATTATTTTTATTTAGCTTTATTATTCCTTCAAAAGGATAAATTATTTTTGCATTACTACTTAAAGGAGCAATAATAATAGTATGTCCATAACTATTGGCAGCATTAGTTTGCAAAATAACACAAGGACGTTGAGCGCCTTGTTGCTCTGATCCTAAAGTAGGATTTAAATTAACAATTACAATATCAAATTGCTTAAGCTTCATGAAAATTAATCAATAATAGAAGCATAATCATCAAAATCAGACATAGCCAAAGAAATATCTTCTTCATTTTGATTTTCAAAACCAGCTTGAATTTCTTTTTTTAATTTATATTGGCGATATAAACTTAATGCTTTATTAACTATGGCTGTTTTTGTAGTACTATTTTTAGCAGCTTCATTATTAATAAAAAAATAATTTTGCCAAAGTAAAAGTACTGAAATAGCTTTTTTTGTATTATTAGTCATTTTATAATATAAAAACATAATATATTTTATATTATATTTATTTAACATATAATGTAATTCAATTGACTTAATTCATATTAAAATTAATATTTTTATAAATTAAATTTATAAAGCCTATGTGTGGAATTTTTGCTGTTTCTGGAAAAAAAGATAATGCTAGTAAAATAGTTTTAAAAGGACTTAAAATGTTAGAATACCGAGGATATGATTCTTGGGGTATAGGAGTTAAAAAAAACAATCAAAAAATAGAAATTAAAAAAGATATTGGAAAAATTTCTCAAATCAATAATCTTCCTATTTTAGGAAATGAAGCTATGGGGCACTCTAGATGGGCTACTCACGGTGGTGTAACTAAACAAAATGCTCATCCTCATAAAGTTGGCAAAGTTACTATTGTGCATAATGGAATTTTTGAAAATTATCTTGAAATTAAAAAACAATATCCTCATCACAAATACCAATCACAAACTGATACTGAAGTAATTGCTGTTTGTATTAATGATTTTTTAAAAAAAGGAAAAAAACCTTTACAAGCAATTTCTCAAGCTACTGAAAAAATCAAAGGACGTTTTGCTATTTTAGTAATGATTGAAGGAGAAAAAGGAATATATGGAGCTAGAAAAGGCTCTCCTTTAATTATTGGTCGAGGAATAGAAGAAACTTTTATTGCCTCTGATATTCCTGCTTTTCTTCAGGAAACTAATATTGTTAATTATCTTGATGATAATGAAATGGTTTATATAAACGGCAAAAAAGCTACTTTTTTTAAGCTTAATACTGAAAAAATTAAAAAACGTAATATAAAAGTTAAATGCAGCAATGATGAAACCTGCAAAGGTCATTATTCGCATTTTATGATTAAAGAAATTTTTGATCAAAAAGAAACTATTTCTAAAGCTATTAATCACAGTAATAAACAATTAAATAATTTTATAAAAATTTTACAAGCTTCCAATGGATCATATTTTGTAGCTTGTGGTACTGCTAATAAAATGGCTATGGCCGGAGAATATTTTTTTGCTGAAATAGCTGGTCGCAAAATTAATGTTGTTCCTGCCTCTGAAATGAAATATTTTGAAAAATTCATTAATAAAAAAACAGTTATAATGGCAATTTCGCAATCAGGAGAAACTGCTGATGTACTTGAATCTCTAGAAAATGGCAAAAAAAAAGGAGCTAAAATTATTGCTATGACTAATGTTAAAAATTCTTCCATAGCTCGTATTGCTGATGAGCATTTATCTATTAATGCTGGAATAGAAAAAGCAGTAGCTTCTACTAAAGCAGCAACCTCTCAAATGGCTTTATGCTTGCTTTTATCTTATGTTGATATTGGTAAAATTAATACTGGAAAACAAATTCTCAATATAACTGCTGGAAGTATTAATGACATGCTTAATCCTCGTTATGAAAATTTCATCAAACGTATTGCTAAAAATATTTTTAAAAATCGTAATTTATTTATTATTGGTCGCGGTAGTTTATATCCTATGGCTTTAGAAGCTGCTATCAAAATTCAAGAAGTTTCTTATATTAATGCGCAAGGTTTTGCTGCTGGAGAATTAAAACATGGACCTATTGCTTTAATCGAAAAAAATACTCCTTGCATTGTTTTAGGTGATGATACTGAAACTATTTCCAATGCTACCGAATTAGCTGCACGTGGAGCTAAAATAATTGGCATTGCTCCTAAAAAAGATCAAATTTTTGATCAATGGATTAAAGTGCCTGATTGTCAAACCGCTCAACCTATTGCTACTATTATTCCAGTACAAATACTAGCTTATCATCTAGCTTTACTACGTCGTTTAAATCCAGATATGCCTAGAAATTTAGCCAAATCAGTAACAGTGAAATAAATATAAAAATTAAATTATTCAATAAATATTGAAACAAAATTTTATAAACTATGGTTAGTAATTTTTACTAAAAAATGAAAATTCCTGAAATTATTACTAAACTTAAAAAAAATACTGATACTAAAAATATCGAACAAATGACTCGTTTTGGTATTTTTCCCAATAAAACCTTTGGCGTTAAAGTTCCTATTTTGCGTACTCTAGCTAAAAAAATTGGCAAAAATCATGAATTAGCCGGTAAATTATGGAAAAAGGGATATCGAGAGACACAAATTTTAGCTTCCATTATTGATGAGCCCAAAGAGGTAACAGAAAGACAGATTAATAATTGGATCTCTGACTTTAATTACTGGGAAATTTGCGATCAATGCGTCATAAACCTTTTTGAAAAAATTCCTTTTTGCTGGGAAAAGTGTTTTTCTTTAGCGCAAGATGAACGTGAATTTTTTCGGCGTACTGGTTTTGTGCTAATGGCTCGCTTTGCTGTTTCTAATAAGAAGGCTACAGACGAAAAGTTTTTACAATTTTTTCCTTTAATTAAAAAATTCTCTACAGATGAGAGAGTAATGGTTAAAAAAGCGGTCAATTGGGCCTTGAGGCAAATTGGAAAGAGAAGCTTAGTTTTACGAGAAAGGGCTCTAAAAACAGCGCAAGAAATTTTACAAATAGATAATAAAACTGCCAAGTGGATTGCAAGGAATGCTATCCGAGAGCTTGAAAATGAGAAAATTATTGCTCGAATCAAAAGGTAAGCTTTAAATACGGAAAAATTTATAATTTAATTTAAAAAAAATGGTACCAAAAAACAAAGATGAGCTCGTGCAGGAAATCACTTCTGCATATGAAAAACTAAAAATGGAATTTGAAAACATCCCGAAAAATTTGACTACAGAGGAAACAATGGAAGGGCAAGTAAAGGACACTAAAATGAGTGTTTGCAATTTATTGGCATATTTAGTTGGCTGGGGAAATTTGGTTTTAAAATGGGATCAGGTTTATCAAAGCGGGAAAATGCCTGATCTGCCAGAAACTGGCTTTAAAATGAACGAAATGGGACGTCTGGCCCAAAAGTTTTATCAAGATTACGCTAGTGAAAATTTCGTATCTTTAATAAAAAAATATAATGAAGTGGTACAAGAAATTCTCGCTTTAATCGATAACAAAGACAACAAAGAGCTCTACGAAACACCGTGGTACAAAAAATATCCCTTCGGTCGCATGATTCAATTTAATACTTCCTCACCCTATAAAAATGCGCGAGGAAGGATTCGCAGGTGGAAAAAGGAAAAAGGATTATCTTAAAAAAATTACAAAAATGTCTAAAAACTCAAAAACCATCGCCTATTTTAGAAAATGTTGTCAAAAGAAAAATCTAAAGGGCTGTTGGCTTTGCGAAGAATTCGAGACTTGTAAAAAACTGCAAGGAGATCTTTGCAAAGTGCATGGTGATGGTCATCTTAAAAATTTGCGGAAAATTAGGAAAAAAGGGGAGGAAAAGTTTTTGAAAGGAAAGAAGGATTGGTGAGTTTTTTTAATTATCTATTAGAATGGACAAAACAAAAGAATTACAAAAAATTCCCGGAATTGGCCCAAAATTATCAAAAAGATTTTTTTATATTGGCATTAAAGAAATCTCTGATCTCAAAGGTAAAAATCCAGAAAAACTTTACCTAAAACTTTGCGCCAAGCAGGGATATCCAATAGATCGTTGCGTTTTATACGTCTGTCGTTCGTCAGTTTATTTTGCTAACAATGAAAACCCCGATCCTAAAAAGCTGAACTGGTGGCACTGGAAGGATTAAAAATTATCTAATCTACTTAATAGGTTGTCTAAAATTTTTTAACGACATATTCAAAAACTAAAACACTCCCTCAAAAGCCTTTTTTGAATCCTGCGCTGCTTTTCTTGCAGCTACATCAGCATCATTACCTGAAGAAGCAAACAATATTCCTCTGGAAGAATTAACAATAGCTCCTTTTCCTTTTTCATAAAAAGCTGGAAAAATATCAGCTGCTTTTCCTCCTTGTTTACCAAAACCTGGAATTAAAAAAATTTGAGAAGACATTTCACTGCGCAAAGATTTAATTTCTTCCGGATATGTAGCCCCCACTACTGCTCCAATACTAGAAAAATTATTTTTCCCTATATCTTCAGCTCCCCAAAGAGCTACTTTTTGAGCAACTTCTTCATATAAAAAATTTCCATTTACATTTAAATCTTGAAATTCTCCACCAGAGGGATTGGAAGTTTTTACTAAAACAAAAATACCTTTTTGATTTTTTTTACAAAGTTCTACAAAAGGTTTAATGCCATCTTCTCCTAAGTATGGATTAACTGTCAAAGCATCAAAAATTTCTCTACTTAAAAATGCTTTAGCACTAGCTGCAGCCGTAGAGCCAATATCATTTCTTTTTGCATCTACAATTACTGGTAAAGATAATTTTTGAGCATATTGACATACATTTTCCAATACTTTAATTCCTTCCCAACCAAATTCTTCAAAAAAAGCATAATTTGGCTTACAACAAGCTACAAATTCTGCACAAGAATCTAAAATTTTTTTTAAAAAATCTTCTATAACTTTAGTGCTACTTTTTGAAGTTTTAAAAATTTCTGGAATTAAATCAAAATGAGGATCAAGACCTAAACACAAAGGAGATTTTTTTTTCTGTACTTGTTCTAAAAGTCGATCAGCAAAATGTAACATAAAATAAATAAAATTTTTTTTATCATAAATGAATAATTGTTAAAAACAAAACAAAGATTGTTAAGATTGCAGCAATTAAGTTTAACATTTAAAATCACTTTACAGTTATGATCAAGATTTTGATCAAATAAAAACCATTAAAAGAATAAAACCTTAAAAAATTATTTAATAAAAAATGAAAAAATTAATTTTTATTTTATTTTTAATTTCTATTAGCTTTTGGCTATATCAAAAAGAGAATATTACTTTCTTTCAAAAACAATCAAAGCAAAATTCTGGTTATAAAATTAAAAAAAATGAAGTTTATTATGATGATATTAAATTAAAAAACGTAGATATAGATACTTTTGAAATCTTTGAATCTTGTTATGCTAAAGATAAAAATAATATTTTTGAAGGTCATATAAATTTTAAAGATGCTGATTTATATTTTGATGCACCAAGTTTTAAAGCTTTTAATTGTTATTATACTCTTGATAAAAATGGTGCTTATTATAGATTAAATAAAAAAATTTCTCAGGCTGATATAAATACTTTTGAATCTTTAAATGAAGTATTTGCCAAAGACAAAAATAATATCTATTTTAAATGGCATCTTATAAAAGATGTTGATTATTCTTCTTTTAAAATCATAGAAAAAAGATTTGCTAAAGATAAAAATCAAATTTTTTATATTAAAGAACTAAGTTATGAATTTAATAAAAATAAATTTTATAATAAAAAATATTTAAAAATAAAAAATATGGCTGATGTAAATACTTTTGAAATTATTAATAATTTAAATTATTGCACTTATACTAAAGATAAAAATAATATTTATTATATTGAACCTAATTCTTTAGCTAAAGTTTTAGAAAATTATGATTCAAAAATCCTCAATATTATTAAAAATATTAAACAATGTGATGATTACAAAGTTAATGAAATATTAAAAAAAGCTGGTGTAAAAAAATTATTTAAAAAATAATTATATTCTCAAAATATTTTCTGCAATTCTATCACCCATTTCTTCTGTGCCTATTTTTTTATACTCTATGCTATGAATATCAGCAGTTCGATATTGCTCTAATGTTTTTAAAACTGCTTTTTTAATTACTGCTGCTTCTTGCAAAAAATTAAAACAATATTCTAACATCAAAACCACACAACCAATTTGCGCGATAGGATTGGCTATATTTTTTCCAGCAATACTTGGAGCACTGCCACCAGATGGCTCAAACATACCAAAACCTTTTTCATTTAAACTAGCACTGGACTGCATTCCCAAAGAACCGGAAATTTGTGCTGCTTCATCAGATAAAATATCACCAAACATATTAGCTGTTAAAATAATATCAAAATCTTGTGGTCTTATTAAAATTTGCATAGAAGCATTATCAATATATAAATGTTCTAATTCTATTTTGGAAAACTCTTCTTTATGAATTCTTTCCACTATTTTTCTCCACAAAACTGAAGTTCTTAAAACATTAGCTTTATCAACACTAGTTACTTTTCCTTTAGAATTTTGCGCCATTTTAAAAGCCAATCTCGCAATTCTTTCAATTTCCTGTTTTTGATATTTCATCACATCAAAAGCTTCATTTTCTCCATCTCCTCCTTTTTCTCCAAAATAAATTCCCCCGGTTAATTCACGAACAATAGTAAAATCAAAACCATCTTTAATAATCTCTTTTTTTAAAGGAGAAGAATCAGCCATCATAGGTAACATTGAGGCAGGTCGAATATTAGCAAAAAATTTAAAATGTTTTCTAAGTGGCAAAAGTGCTCCCCAAATAGGATCTTTTCCTTTAGGTAAATTATCCCATCTATGCCCTCCTACAGAGCCAAATAAAATTGCCTCTGATTCTTGACAAATTTTAAGTGTTTGAGCTGGCAATGGTTCATTAAACTTTTCAATAGCAGAACCTCCTACTAAACATTCTTGAAAAGAAAAACTATGATCAAATTTTTTTTCTAATACTTGCAAAACTTTAATTGCTTGCTTCATTACTTCTGGTCCAATTCCATCTCCCGCTAATATTGCTATTTTTTTACTCATAATTATTTAAAAATTTTTAATATTTGCAAAATTACCCTCAACAATATTTTTAATTATTTTCAAACCATTATTATTTTGCATTGTCAGCACACTTTCAGGATGAAATTGTACTGCTTCTATTGGTAAATTTTTATGACGAATAGCCATAACAATATCTTTAAACTCAGCTGAAATTTCAAAACAATCTGGTATTTCATCTCCACTGAGAGAATGATAACGACCAGCTGGAAAATCTTGTGCAATTCCAGAAAAAATAGTTTTTCCATCATGATTAATCGGAGAGCTTTTGCCATGAACAGGTAAAGTAAAACGTAAACTTCCTCCAAAAAATTCAATTAAAGCTTCATGCCCCAAGCACACTCCAAACATAGGAATCTTTTGATGAAATTTTTTAATAATTTTCATCATATTGCCAGCCATTTTAGGAATAGAAGGACCAGGAGAAAAAACAATTAAATCAAATTTTTTACTATTAATTTTTTCTAAAGCAATATCATTGCGAAAAATTTCTATTTTACAATTTTGCAAACGAAAAAAATCTACTAAATTAAAAGTAAAAGAATCAAAATTATCAATTAATAAAATATTTTTAAATCTCATTGTTTTGAAACTAAATCTAAAAAAGCACGCGCTTTATTTTCGGTTTCTAAAAATTCTCCTTCTTCATCACTATCATAAAGCAGAGTTGCTCCCACTCGCAAAGAAAGTTTATTTTTTTGCAAATGTGCTGTTCTAATAATAATTCCTGTATCCATATCACCGGAAAAAGAAAAATAACCAATTCCCCCGCCATAATATCCACGCCGTGTTTTTTCCCATTTTTCAATTTCACACATAGCAGCAAATTTTGGTGCTCCTGTTAGTGTTCCAGCATTAGAACAAGCAATATAAGCATCTAAAGAAGAAAAATCTTTTTTTAATTTTCCGGTTAAATGAGCAATAGTATGCATAACGCGTGAATATTTTTCTACAGTTCGATATTCTTTAATTTTAATTCCTTTTTCACAAATACGCGCCAAATCATTTCTTCCTAAATCAATTAACATGTCCAACTCACTTCTTTCTTTATCTGAAGAAAGAAGATAAAGCATATTTTCATGATCTTCAATAGGATTGATTGATCTTTGGCAAGTACCCGAAATAGGACGACAATGAACTAAATTATTTTCTACTCGCAACATCATTTCCGGACTTGCTCCTATTAAAAATTCCTCTTTGCCAAAATCAAAATAAAACATATAAGGAGAAGGATTATTTTGACGATATTTTTTATAAAAAGCAAAAGGGCTTCCTGTAAAATTAGCCTTAAAAGTACGTGAAAAAACAATTTCAAATAATTCTCCTCTTTGAGCTAAATTTTTAGCTTTTCTAACTAATGCTTTAAATTCTTTTTTATTTAAGTCAAATTTTCCATTTTCAATTTTAAAATCATTATTAATAACTTTCTTTTTAAAATTATTAGAAAGATTTAAAAAATCATTTTCTATTTTTTGTTGATTTTCACGCAATAAAATACAAAAAGCTTTTTCTTTTAAATGATCAAAATAAAAAAAACTATCATAAATAAAAAAAGTAAAATCCGCAATATTATTATCTGGATTTTCTGTTGGCAACTGCTCAAAAAGTCGCACAAAATCATAAGAAAAAGCACCATAAAGACCGCAAAAAGTTTTATCTTTACTCTTAAATTTTTCTAAAAAAATTTTTAAACTATCAGCAATAGTTCTTTTTTGCGGCCGCTTTTCTTCACTGAAAATTTTTTGTTCTTTTTTAATTAAACCACTTATTTTTTGTGTTGTTTTTTTAAAATTTTTAACTTCATTAAAATCTTTACTATCAATAACATCAAAAAATTTTTTACCTCTTGATTGTAAAAGTTCAATGCAAAAATTTTCATCTTTGCCACTTATTTTTAAAATTGGATCAAAACCCATTAAAGAAAGTCGTCCATAAATAGGAGAAATATCTTTAGACTGAAAAATAAAAGGATAAGGTAAATTGGAAATAGTAGGAAAATAATAATCAATATTATCAGCAAAATAATTTATATTAAATTTTTTTTGCTTTAATTTAATTGAACCTAAATTAATATTTTTTAAAAATTTTGACATTAGTTTAAAAAATTAAAATAATATAAATAATTTAACTTTCGGCCGTGGTCTTTGAACCACACTTTGACGGAAAGCCTTTTTACTTTTTTGGAAAAACTGACATAAAAAATTTTGATCTTACAAAAGGTTTTCTTCTAGATTTATTTTTAAGTCGTTGGAAATGAATCATAGCTAAAGGATAAATTTCTCGAAA
>Ga0272440_1002886_pt1 | contig 13145 bp, 13 predicted proteins | sample SSMMMBAug17_FD_192440 | JGI IMG/M metagenome (GOLD analysis project Ga0272440, IMG submission 192440) | Marine sediment archaeal communities from Little Sippewissett salt marsh, Falmouth, MA, United States - SSM-MMB-Aug17 | ecosystem: Environmental > Aquatic > Marine > Wetlands > Sediment ...
GCAACGACACCTGATGATATTACAATAACAGGTGTATCAGTATCCGGCTCAAGCACAACATATACCATATCGTCAATTACTGCCGCTGAAAATTTTGGTTTAACATTGACAATAGGTTCTGCATCAGACTCAATCACTTCTTCAGTAATTACCCTTACAGTAGAAGATACAGGAGGTTTAACCGCAACAGCAACAGTAACATATGGAAATACTGAAAACTTGTTGGTAAGATTATCAAAATTTTCAGTAACCCCGCAATCGGATTATATGCTTATCAATTGGCAAACAACATCAGAAATCGACACCGCCGGATTTATTCTAAAACGAAGCGAATCCAAAGATGGTGTTTATTCATTAATAACAGATCGTCTTATTCCTGCAAATGGTAACTCTATTTCAGGCGATAATTATGAATTTAAAGATTTTAACATTGACTCCGGAAAAGAGTATTATTATCAACTGGTAGAAATTGATTTGAAAAATAATGAACGAATCTGTTCTGTCTCTTCTGAGATAAAACGAAGCCGGGAAATTGAAGAAGAGGATATCAACTATGATGCCAATGGTGATGGTGAAATTAATGTTGGTGACGTTATTTATTTACTTCAGCAATTAACCACCTTCCCATAACAGCAGGCATTGATTTGCTTTGTTACGTTATTATTATCAGGCAATTGAGTTGAACTGATTGCTTGTAAAATCATAAAAAAGGAGATGAACTGTGAAAGATAAAACGAATAATCAATATAAAAAAAATCATGAAGAACTAAAAAAACAAGTATATACGCCGCCCAAAATAGTGACTTACACAGAGAAGGAAATAATCGAACAAATGGGGCCGGCACAAGCATGCAGCCCGCAGCCCTGTTCGATTAATCCCTGATCATATCATTCTGTTTTCATTTACTTTGTGATCTAAGAATGTCGTTATATAAGCAAAAGTAGGATGCCAGTTTATTTATTGAGGGCGAACATCAGGTTCGCCCCTCAATCCTGACAAATATTCAAGTGCTTAAGTGTTTACTACAGACCCAAAAAATAATTATGTTGGGAAACGTTGACCCTATTGAAACAATAAACGCCTCTATATTCCAGTCCTATTCTCTAATATATGAAAAGACCTCGCTATCTAAGATAATTAAACTATCCCCGGTTTTTATCATTATCCAAAACATTGATCGTATTGGGGGATTTGTACTAAAAAGACGTAGAGCGCTTTGCTTACTCCATTTGACAAATAATCCAGATAATATTTGTAAATTTATTTTTGTTATGCTATGACTAATGAATGCTCTGAAAATAACTTCCCCATTATTGATATTGTTCGTTTTGAGGTAATTGTACTGAAGAGACGTAGCATGCTACGTCTCTTCACGACCTTATTTTTTTATACGATCATGAAAAATGAGCATGTTATTTTCCGAGTATTCCTAAGGAATGCTCGAAAAAAAAATTCCTCATTTTCTAATGTGCGAAGAACGTGTAGGGGCGAACCTTATGTTCGCCCATCTTACATAGGAACGAAAGCGTTATTAGTTCGAGGGCGAACATAAGGTTCGCCCCTACATCGGGCTGGCACATAAGTAAATGGGTAACTTATTTTTCGAGTTTTCCTAAGTAATTCATAGTAGGGCGTATGTAAAAGTTAGGGGAAAATGTTCCCTCTAACAGAGACCGAAATCAAGCCAATATCCGAAACCAATGTAGGGGCGAACCTTATGTTCGCCCTCTAACAGAAACCGAAATCAAACCAATGTCCGATGGTGAAGGTAGACCATGAACCCATAACATTGTTTTTTGGATATCGGATCGTTTTTGGTTTTAGTTCGGAGGCGAACACAAGGTTCGCCCCTACATTGGTTTCGGACATTGGCTTGATTTCGGTCTCTGTTAGAGGGAACATTTTCCCCTAACTTTTCCATACGCCCTTCATAGTATAAAAACATATGAGCTTATTTATTCGGGCATTGCCCAAGGATATGATATTTCGTGCTTTCATCGCTTATATAAACATCCTATTAAAAAAATTGCCCGAAGGACATGATGTTCTTTATGAATCATTTCTATCTGTAAAAATAAGGAAGAAAAAATGGAAGAAACAGTTAAATTAATTATTAATAATAAAACGATAGAGCTTCCTGTTATTTATAGCAGTGAAGGAGAACGAGGAATCGATATTTCTACACTCAGACAAAAAACAGGCTTTATTACAATGGATTCAGGATTTAGGAATACCGGAAGTTGCATGAGCAGTATTACCTATATTGATGGCAAAAAAGGAATTATGCGCTATCGGGGTATCCCCATTGAAGAACTGGCAGCCAATTCATCCTTTAGAGAAACAGTCTACCTTTTGGTCAATGGACTCTTGCCAACGCATCAAGAAATCAATGATTTTTCCAGCTTATTGAATGAGCATTCAATGGTTCATGAAGATATGCAAACATTTTATCAAAATTTTCCACGCTATTCGCATCCAATGGGCATTCTGTCATCAATGGTCAATGCACTTCAGAGCTTCTATCCTGCCCTGAGAACGTCATCTGATGAAGAACAAATTAATCTTATTGTTACACGACTCATATCTAAGGTTCGAACGCTTACAGCCATGTCTTACAAGATATCCAGGGGACATAAAGTCATCTATCCGAAACGAGAACTAAGTTATTGTGAAAATTTTATGAATATGCTGTTTGATTCACCAGTGAAGCCCTACGAAATTGACAGAACCAAAGTGACTGCTTTAAGTCAATTTTTGATTGTCCATGCAGATCATGAGCAAAATTGTTCTACCGCAGCAGTTCGCATGGTAGGAAGCGGCCGGGTCAATTTATATGCGGCAATTTCAGCAGGCATTTCTGCATTATGGGGACGTTTACATGGTGGTGGGATTCAGGCAGCTTTTGAAATGCTTGAGCAAATAAAGAAAGAAAATGGCAATATTGACAGCTTTATACAGCGCCACAAAAATCTTCATGATCCTTTTGAACTGGATGGCTTTGGCCACCATATATATGAAACAATTGACCCACGTTCAATTATTATGAAAAATGTTTTTGAAAAGCTATTAAATGACATGCAAGAACCCGATCCAATAGTTGATATTGCGCTTGAACTGGAAAAAAAGGTGATGCTTGATGAAGAACTCTTGAGCCAGAATTGTCTGCCCAATCATTATTTTTATAGTTCGCTGGTGTTATATTTAATTGGCATACCTAAAAATATGCACACATTGTTATTTGCTATCGGTCGTTTGCCTGGATGGATCGCGCAATGGAAAGAAGGTCACGATGATCCAAAATGGAAAATTGCGCGGCCGCGTCAAATCTATATTGGACCGGAAAAGCGAGACTATGTATTTATTGATCAACGTTAATATGGGTGTATGTAACAGTTAAGGAAAACTCGAAACCAATGTAGGGGGCGTATGTCCCCCTGACAATCTTTTAAAAAAGTCCAAATTGAGAAATATCAATGGGTGTAATTGTACCATCCTGATCGACCATCTCCAGTAAAACTTTTCCAGTGCTGTCTGCTTTATTTTCAGAAAGATCATATACCTCGCCAGTTGTTTTCAGAAAATCCATTGCAGATATACATGCTTCAGGTGGCATGACACCGGTTTTTTTTATCAATCCGCGATTCATCATAATTGCACCCACAGCAGCCGGAATTCCAGTGCCTTCGCCGAGCCCCTCACTTTCTGAAACCAGATGAAATCGATATTCTTTGTAGTCACCATCTTTAGTCCCTTTTGCAACAACCGAGACGCAACCACGCGGCTTTTTGATTCCTGCGGTTTTTAGCATTCTTTCACGTTCTTTTAAAATGTATGCAACTGCAAAATCATAGGGTACAACCTTTTGACCTTTAACGTCAATTGGTGTTTTAGTATTTAAGCCCATTCCGCAAAAATCACGCGTCAGATTATAGTATTCATTTGGAATTACAGAGCCTTTATTGGTGACCTGTTTTAACTTGAGGTATCGGGGAAGTGTGACTTGCTCAGGATGCGGATATGGATAAATCGGCACTTCACCAATCAATGGAAAATTGAATGTCTGCCGCAAGGCAATGCCATCTTTTTCAAAATATTTTACATACACCAGTTTACCATCAAGGTACATAGGGCAATCAATTGTCATACAGTGAAACCGATGTCCGATAACGCCTTCACCTTCAACCGCCTCTCCTCCATGTGTATGAAAAATATCGATAGAATGGGTGTCATCAAGCAGTAATTCGGATGCCAGTTTCCCCAGTATGTTTGTAATTCCAGGGGAATTTCCCATGCCCAAAACAACTTTTCGTCCTTTTTGCCTAATGGTATCATCCATATCCAGAATTTCGAGTGTCACATCAACATCATCGCAAACATCAATATAATCAATTTTCTGTTCCATCACTGCTGCCAATATTGGCTTTACAGTGTTATAGAAAGGCCCCACACAATTCAATACAATATCGCATCCATGAATTGCTTTTCCAAGACTTTCCGGATTGAGGGCATCCACAAAACGTGCAGTAACATTCGGGGCATTTATGCAGTTTGCCAATTGTTTTGCACCATCGTAGTTGAAATCACCAATAATAATTTGATTAAAATCGTTACTTTTGTGCAAGGTTTTCACTGCAACAGAACCAACTGCACCATTTCCTCCTAATACGATAATTTTTGCCATGATTATTCCTTATTGTTAAATTACGTTCATGTAGAATAACTGGCGTCCAAATATTTGATTTGGGTGTTCCCCATCCAAAGATATGGACTCCAGTGATTCAAAATGGAGCACGAATTATTTCAGGTATTACTTAGGAAAACTCGAAAAATAAGTTCCCCATTTACTTATGTGCCAGCCCGATGTAGGGGCGAACCTTATGTTCGCCCTCGAACTAATAACGCTTTCGTTCCTATGTACGATGGGCGAACACAAGGTTCGCCCCTACACGTTCTTGGCACATAAGTAAATGAGGAATTTATTTTTCGAGCATTCCTTAGAAACTCAACCTTCCCATCAGACATTTTGATCCATGTTCCTATGGGAAACGTATAATTGGGTAAGTCATGCCCGCACGCATAGTTCGCATACACGGGTATATCATTCCCAAAGCATTCCAAAATCATTTCATAAATGATGTCCATTGCGCCACAATCTGTAAAATTCCCAAGCAATAGCCCTTTCACATTTTCAAAACAACCTGACAGGCGCATATGAGTCAACATACGATCAATTCTGTATGAAGCCTCTCCGCGATCTTCCAAAAAGAGGATGCCTTCCTTAAGATTATAAGCGTAAGGTGTACCAATTGTATGACATAATGTTGTCAGATTCCCACCCCATAACCGGCCCAATACATTTTGATTGCGGCCTTTTGAAATCACAGTAATGTTTCCTGAATGCGGCATTAGTTCAGGAAGATGTTGAGTCAAAGCCTTGTAGAAGGATTCAATCGTTAGATTATCAGCTTCTGCCAGCATGGTGATTACTGGACCATGGAAGGTAACCCATCCATAATGGAATGCAACATGGTTCAGAATGGACGTGATATCACTACAGCCGATAATGCGTTTGGGAATGATTTCTCTCTCAGGTATCTTGAAATATGGTAACATTCGAAGACTGCCAAACCCACCCCTTGCACAAACTATGGCATGGATATCTTCACGCATAAGAAGGGATTCAAATGTTTGTGCACGTTGTCTGTCATCTCCGGCAAGATAACGTTTTCGATCAAATATGCTGTCAGGAATATCTACACGAAACCCCAATTTTTTGAGTACTGATATGCCATCATTAAGTTTCTCAATATTAAAAGATGCAGCAGGGGCTGCAATTCCTATTGTATCGTTGTGTTTTAATGGCTTTGGAACAATGATTTGGGTCATTTATTTATTTCTGTCACGACTTCATCAATATCGTGTTCATTAATGTCTGGAAACAATTTGTCAACATCGTAAATAATTGCGGTATCATCACCATCTTTCCAGACGCCTTCAATATATTGATCCATTTTGGGATAAATACTTTTGGCTGAATATATTTGTTGGGGTAAAAATTCAACAATGCCTTCAACTGAATCCACAATGACTGCAATTGCTCCTGTTGCTGCCGAGGAAATCAATATGCGATCATTGATATCCAATTCTTTTGATGGTAATAAAAAGCGTTTTCGAAGGTCAAAAACTGGAAGAATCCGACCTTCCATGTTAATCAAACCAATTAAAAAATCAAGTGACTCAGGGACTTGAATAAGCTCTATCGCACGAATCACTTTTTCGACATTTTCCAGTCTGATCGCAAAACGCTGGGAATCGATTCTAAAAACAAAGAATTGATTATTTTGGGCAACCTTGTCTGTCATATGGGTGCTCCTGCCGCAATGAAATAGGCGGTGAGAATATTTCGTAATGAATGATCGCTTTTTTTAAATTGATTTGCCTGAATGGATATTTTTTTTGAATCATCCGCTTTTGTTGGGGCTTTTTCACGATGCTTTTGGGCTGAATGATCTTATCCGCTTGCTTTTCAGTGGCTGGTTGTTTTTCAGAAGCGAATTCAGGCGTTTCCAATGGATCATAATATTCATTTGCTGGTGCTTTCCATTCATTGTCTTCTGTTTGTTTATTCCATTGATTTGATTCAATGTGATCTTCTATCGAACGTAACCAATCAACAACATAATCCTTGATACTTTGGGGTTTTGAGGAAGACTGGTCTGTGCGTTCAGCTGGCTTGTTTTCGACAAATTGTCTGAAAACAAAGGATAATACCCTGCCTAATATAATAAGAATAGCAATAAAAATGAAAATAAAATCACCAACATCCATGATTCCTCCTGATTCAACAACCGCTAAAGGGCAGTTGCCCTTTAGCGGTTGTTATATTTACAACTGATTAATCTGTGTCTTCACTATCAGAGCTATCTGTTGCTCCGATATGAGAACGCATTTCTGTGTCAGCCATGATATTTTTCATTTTATAGTAATCCATAATTCCAAGATTTCCTTTTCGAAACGCTTCAGCCATAGCCATAGGAATTTCAGCTTCAGCCTCAACCACTTTAGCGCGCATTTCTTCAACCCTGGCTTTCATTTCTTGTTCAGCAGCATAAGCCATAGCGCGTCTCTCTTCTGCTTTTGCCTGGGCGATCTTTTTATCGGCTTCAGCGCGATCAGTTTCCAACTCTGCTCCAATATTTTTACCAATATCAACATCCGCAATATCAATGGATAATATTTCATAAGCTGTTCCAGAATCAAGGCCTTTTGAAAGAACAGTTTTGGAGATCGTGTCCGGATTTTCCAAGACCTGTTTATGTGAATTTGCAGAGCCAATGGTGGTGACAATGCCCTCTCCAACACGTGCCAGAATGGTTTCTTCTCCTGAGCCACCCACAAGACGATCAATATTTGCGCGAACTGTGACTCGAGAAATGGCTTTAAGCTGAATACCATCTTTCGCCATCGCTGCGACCAGTGGTGTTTCAATTACTTTAGGATTAACACTCATTTGAACCGCTTCCAACACATTTCGTCCCGCAAGATCAATTGCTGCAGCACGATTGAAATCAAGTTCAATATTCGCCTTATCTGCAGCAATCAATGCCTGAATGACACGCTGAACCTCACCACCTGCAAGGAAATGTGACTCCATTTCATTGGTAGACAAAGTTATTCCGGCCTTCACTGCCATAATTTTGCACTCAACAATTAGTTTTGGTGGAATCTTTCGAAATCGCATAAAAACGATATTGAGTAAGCCTACACTGGCGCCTGAAACCAATGCCTGTACCCAAAGTGAGATGGATGATCCCACAAAATATATTAGTATAAATAGTGCAATAATGACCAATACAAGAATAATTTGGGTTAATCCCATAATGTCCTCCTGATAAAAAGGTTTAAAAAAAGGGTTAAAACGACTGGTGCCCAAATCATGAGATTTGGGTATTGTGTCTGAAGATGTGGACGCCAGTTGTTCAAAATAAGGAACATATTTTTTGACTATCATTAATTCATATGAAATAAAAGTATATCAAATTGATTTGTTTAGTCAATAATTAAATGACTACAATTATCATGCCTGAATGTTTTATATCAATGAATATCAACAAATATTTGTTTTTGACTTGACCCATGATCAATTTCCGATTATTAATTTGTACCAGGGATTATCAATAAACATCTATGGCATGAAAATTGCTCAAAATAATTTTTTTCTCATAAATGTCAAATCCATATGCTTTTTTTTAGTCCGATCAAAGGAGCCTTTCATGATTCAGTTGACATTAAGGGCCAAGATTCTTTCTGGTTACCTGATAATTACATTTTTAATATTGATTGTCGTTATCATTTCATTTATTCAATTCGTTTCACTTGGAGACCGATTGAAATATTTAAAAGATGAAGTGGCCAGGGGTGTTATCGTTGCCAATGATATTCGCTCCGAGGTACTTGCTATGCGAACTTCAGTGGAAAAATTTTTGTATTTAAACAAAAATAAGGATCTGAAGCGTGCGCAAAAACACATTGACAAGGTGAATAAATTATTGGATGAAGCCAAGCAAAAAATCAAGAAAGCCGACCAGGTTGCGCAGCTTCGTCAAATTGAAGATACCTGTCACGAGTTTATTGATAAATTCAATAAAGTGGCCATCCGCATTACTGCGGGTAATCATACAAAGAAAGAGCTGTTCAAAGCAGGCAAAAAAATAGAAACCAAATTGAATGATATTGTCATAAAAAATCAAGAAACATTTCAATTAGATGTTTTGGATATTTCATTAAAAGCCCTCAAACGATTTATCAAGGCAGAATTGGATGTCAATAGTTTCCTTTTGGATAAGCAGCCCGATCAGCTCAATCGAGCAGTATCTATATTAAATAGTGTGCTTGATGACATGGAAAGCCAGAAGATTGTTGAAAATAAATCGCTCATTTATGATATTGAAGATTATCTTGATAACTTTGAAGGCCTTGCTGCGGTCATTTTGAAAATGGAAAATGAAATAAACAAAACAATCCTTCCTTTAGCACCGCGAATTGTCAAATTGTCCAGGGAGATCGCATCGTCCGGATGGGATGAAATGGAAAAATTCAGTCATGATGTCGAGTATCGCGTTCGGAAAACTGGTAAACTCATGCTTTCCATTGGTGTTTTAGCCATTTTACTTGGATTTACTATGGGCATTTTTCTTGCCCGGATGATTATCAAACCAATCATTAAAGTTGTTGATTTTGCTGGAAAAGTTTCAAAAGGCGATATCTCAAAGCCTTTGAATATCAAGCAAAAAGATGAAATTGGTCAGATGGCTGAAGCGCTAAACAACATTCTAATCGATATGATGGGAACGCAGCAAAAATTGATGAATAATCTGGACCGACTTCCCACGCCAGTGATCGAAATTAATAAAGATTGTACGATTCTCAGTGTCAACCAGGAAGGAGCGCGGATTGTCAACAAATTACCATCGGAATTAACTGGCAAAAAATGCTACGAAATTTATGCATCTGATCATTGCCTTACAGAAGAATGTGCTTTGCAAAAAGCCATGCAGGAAGATTGCATTGTTACAAGTGAAACAGTTATCAATCCTGAGACCACAAATATGCCCATTCGATATACTGGATTTCCTGTCAAAGATAATAATGGTAAAATCATTGGTGCGATTAAATATGTTCTCGACATTAGCGGAGAAAAAGAAATCAATGCAGAAATCAAAAAGCTCATTGAGGCAGTCAATGCCGGACAACTTGACCTTCGTGCCGATAATCAACGATTCATTGGTTCCTATGCACAATTGGTAGAGAATGCCAATGGGATTGTCGAAGCTTTTTTGAAACCCCTGAATGAGTCCCACAAAGTGCTCAAGCAAATGGCAGATGGCGACCTATCTGTTCGTATGGAAGGCGACTATCAGGGCGATCATGCCATGATGAAAACATCCATTAACGATGTGCTCAGTTCTTTTAACAGTATTTTGAAACAGGTTGAATCAGCAACCGGCGATGTTGCAGGTTCATCATCAGAACTGGCATCGTTTAGTCAAAGCTTATCTGAAGGCTCTCAGGAACAGGCTGCATCTGTTGAACAAATTTCTGCCAGTATTCATGAAACAGATCAGCAAATCAATTTAAATGCTGATAACGCTGCAAAAGCAAATGAATTGGCTGATGATAGTGTTCAGGCAGCGATTTCCGGTAAAGATGAAATGACCAAAATGATTTCCTCTATGGAAGAAATTCATAAATCATCACAAAATATTTCTAAAGTCATCAATGTTATCAATGAAATTGCATCACAAACAAATATACTTGCTTTAAATGCTACTGTTGAAGCTGTTCGTGCGGGTCAATTTGGAAAAAGCTTTGCGGTTATTGCCCAGGAAGTTAGAAATCTTGCAGGTCGCAGCGCACAGGCAGTTAATGAAACAGCAGAACTGATAGCAACCTCAAATAAAAAAGTGAATGAAGGCGTCAGTATTGCTGAAAGAACTGCGGAATCACTTGAAAAAATTGTTGAGAATATTGTCAAAGTTAGAGATCTGGTTGAAGATATTAATGTTGCAAGTAAAGAACAGGCTGTGGCCATGAGTCAATTAAATGATGGCATGGGTCAAATCAGTTCTGCTACAGAAAATATGAGTACCAGAAGTCAGGAAACTGCAGGATCGGCGGTTCAGTTAAAGAATCTGGCCAGTGAACTGAAAGAACAAATCAGTAAGTTCAAACTATGCGGCGATAACGAATGTGCAACTAAAATTGACCGAGATTCATGGGATCAGGATGCACATGATCCTAAAATTGATGAAACACAGGCCCAAATTTCATGGGCTCCCAAAGAAGTCATTCCCCTTGATGAGGATGAGCGGGGATATGATGACTTTTGAACATAGAATCCCTTGAGGAGAATAGTGACATGAATGATGTTTTTTTTCTCGGTGGGCATGATGCAGAAATGCTTGAAATTCGAAATATGCTTGAAATAATGAATGTGCCATATTTTGATCGAAAGTTAAAATGGGGCGCAAAATTATCTGAATATCAAGAAGAACTCAAAAGCCTTGACAAAAAAAATACACCCATTTTTGTAGAACTAAAATTGGACTGTCCTTATCCTGATCATGCTGTAATCATTGATCACCATGATGCTCGCGCAGGAAAAAATCAATTAACATCCATTGAACAAGCCGCTCAAAGATTGGGTGTTCAACTGAACAGACATCAACAGTTGGTCAGTATTAATGATAAAGCCCACATTCGCGGCATGAAAGCCTTTGGCGCAACAGATTCTGAAATCGAAACAATTCGTTCACTGGATCGAAAAGCACAGGGCGCAACAGAAAAAGATGAACAAAACGCGCAAAAAACCCTATCAGAAAATATCCGCGTATTTTGTAATGGTGTCGCTGTGATTCAAAGCTTATGCGAACGAACCAGTTGTGTGGTCGATAGAATTCATGATCATTACAGGCACATTATTGTGTTTTCACCTGATGGCAACATGCATTATTTTGGGCCTGGAACCACTGTGTTTGCGTTTCGAGATATCCTTACAGACAACCAGAAAAACGATCCAACCATAGAATTCTGGTATGGGGGAGATTTACCTGATTATGGTTTTTTGGGGACGACATACAACTTTTCAGATAAATTTATAGCAGAATATTTTTGTCCTGAAGGCTAAACAACCATGACTGCAAATACAATTGTTCAGGGCGAATTTTATTTTGATCCCAATGACCCTGTTTTTCACATTCATTTTCCATCATTTCCAGTGGTTCCTGGGAGTTTGATTATTGACTCATTTTTTAAAGCAATCAAAACATGTGTCCCCTTGCCGCCCAATATATCCATTCAGTTTTTCAAATTTATTCAATTTGCAAAACCAGGAAAAGCAAGGTATGAGATCAAAATATCTGAAACGCAAATCCGATGTTTTTTATATCAAAATCAGACAATGATTGCCAAAGGTCTTGTTCATAATGAAACTTAAATTTTCCGGAAAACAAGCACTGATATTGGGCGGATCCTGTGAAACAGCTTTATTTCTGGCCAGATTAATGATTGAATCTCAATTATTTCCCATTTTAAGCTATCGAAATCATAAAGGATACACGCGCATTCATTCCATTCTTTCTCCAGATTATTCAAATCAATTTGAAACCATTCATCTGGATTTTTCCAGACAGGACACAATAACCCCACTTAAAAATACTACCTGGCAACACCTGGATTATGTTGTTGATTTTATTCAGGGTGACTACGAAAGTTTGATCCCTGGAGCATGTCATCAATGCATTGCAGATTATATTACCAGTAATGTGACCAATCGCGCTATTTTACTGCAAAGAATTTCTCGCGAAATGCTTGCCCGAAGAAAAGGTCGGTTGATCTATGTTTCCTCAACAGCCGCTGCAACGCAAAATCCCGGACAGGGATTTTATGCAGCCACCAAGCAGGCATCAGAATCCATTTACAGAAATATCGGCATTGAAATGGGGGATCGAGGTGTAACGACTGTGTCATTACGAGCGGGATATATTGATTCAGGACGTGGAAAAAATTTTCTGTCGGCCCAGCCAAAAATGAAAAGATTTGGTTTGACAATACATCAGGTTGCTGAATCCATTCTATTTTTTATTTCTGATAGTGCAAGCGGGTTTAATGCGACAGAAATTGTTTTGGATAAGGGGCTTGTCGCTTCAAAAATTTGAATTTCTAAGGAATGCTCGGAAAATATGTTCCCCATTTACTTATGTGCCAGCCCGATGTAGGGGCGAACCTTGTGTTTGCCCTCGAACTAATAACGCTTTCGTTCCTATGTACGATGGGCGAACATAAGGTTCGCCCCTACTACACGTTCTTGGCACATAAGTAAATGGGGAACATATTTTCCGAGATTTCCTTATTTTCCGAGCATTCCTTAGGAATGCTCGGAAAATAAATTAATCATTTACTTATGTGCCAAGAACGTGTAGGGGCGAACCTTGTGTTCGCCCTCGAACGAATAACGTATTCGTTCCTATGTACGATGGGCGAACATAAGGTTCGCCCCTACACGTTCTTGGCACATAAGTAAATGGGGAACATATTTTTCGAGTTTTCCTTAGTACAATGCACTGGACGCAGAGCATCCAATATG
>Ga0272440_1002887_pt1 | contig 13145 bp, 9 predicted proteins | sample SSMMMBAug17_FD_192440 | JGI IMG/M metagenome (GOLD analysis project Ga0272440, IMG submission 192440) | Marine sediment archaeal communities from Little Sippewissett salt marsh, Falmouth, MA, United States - SSM-MMB-Aug17 | ecosystem: Environmental > Aquatic > Marine > Wetlands > Sediment ...
TGAAATAATATCGGCTTGCATGTCAATATTGCCGGCAGACTGAAGTACGATATTGTTGTTTGCAGTTACTGTGGATGATGTGGCAATGGTGCCATGGATTGTTTTTACAGTAAGTGTATCTGTGGTAATACATAATAAGTAATTGGATTTTCACTATTTCCTTTTAAAATATAATATCTTCAAATTTTTATTGATATTGAGAATTATTTTTGTTATTGTGTATATAAGTTTATTGAAAAATGCACATCAAGTTATTGGAAAAAAATTGAATGATAAAATCGAGACGAATTAATTAATAAACTTTTTTCAAAAGAATTGCGAGTAACTAAAAATTCGCAGATGATTTGAACGAAATATTATCAACTTCTCATAGGATATTAAATGGTTTACTTGATTTAGTGAGAAAGTAATTACGATGCTTGACATGCAATATAATATAGTCAAAACTTAAATACTAAAAGCATTAAAAATACTAGCTTTGATGTATTGGTAAAACAAAATATTAGTAGAAGATGCCTATTAATATTAAATTCTTTTAAAAGTTAGGCTTTTAAATTTTGCAAGAAAATCATTATTTTCAAATTTTTATATTTAACTTTGTCAAGCATACTATATTTTGATTTCATAAAGTCTCGCAATTATTTTTGAATAATAAATATCAACGTATTCAGTTATGTATGCGAAGAGAGTAAAAATATGAAACAAAAAAAAAATAATTATAAAATTTGTGCTTTTGGAAAAACAGATATAGGCATAAAACGTAAAGTTAATGAAGACACTTTCATGATAAATGACATAACTTTTTTAGTAACAGATGGTATGGGGGGTGAAGCTGGTGGTGATATTGCCAGTCAAATATTCAAAGCAACAACTGAACAAGTTCTTTCAGATTTTAAGAAGAAAGATCATCATGAAACGAAACAAACTATAAAAAAAATTTTTGCAGAATCTAATGAAAGGATTCTAAGCTTTGCAAAAGAAAATCCAAAATTAACCAGAATGGGGTGTACTGCCGAATTGTTGATAATTCTTAACCGCAATGTGTTTATTGGTCATATTGGAGATAGTCGAACATACTTACTAAGAAATAACAAATTAAAACAGCTAACTCATGATCATTCCCTTGTTCAGGAACAAATTGATCAGGGGTTAATAACTACTTCAGAAGCAGCAAATCATTCTTATAAAAATGTCATTCTTAAAGCTGTAGGTGTGGAAAAAGAATTATCTTTTGATCTTATCAAAGGAAGTGTCATTAATCATGATATGTTTCTTCTTTGTTCCGATGGACTAACAGATATGGTAAACGATACAGTCATCGAACAAATTCTTAATTCAAATTTAAGTTTGTCTGAAAAAACCGAAAAACTAATTGAAACTGCGAATTTATCAGGTGGCTATGACAATATAACTATTATTCTCGTTGAAATCGAAACAGATTAAAAATTTTTTAGCAGTTTTATTGATAAATAAAATAATTAGTTAAAGCAATTAAGAAAGTTGGATGAAAATGATATTTAATAAAAATAAGCTTTATATAAACGTGTTTAGTTTATTAATTGTTGTTTCTGTTTATACAACAGGATGTGTTTTAATTAATAGCAAACAACAACCTGAACATAAAAATATTCTAAAGGCCCAGCAATATTTACAAAAAGGAGATATTGAACAGTCCTGTATTGAGTATCAAAAAGCACTGCAAGATATTCCTCAAATTGATGCCAAATTAAGAGGCTTTGCTGTTGGAGCATATATAAATGGTATAAAAGCATACAAAAACAACGATTACGAGCTTGCATGTAAGAATTTTTGTACATCTTTAATCTGTACGCCTCCTGATCAAACAAATCCAAATATTGGTGCAGAGATTATTGATACTATAATGATCAGGGACAGTTCAGATATTTTTAGTAAGTATTATGGATTTTCCTGTCCTTGTCTGATCACATTACACAACCAAAATGAATTAGATAAAACTTATAGAGGAAAGCAACGTATACAAATTCCAAAAATAAAGATGTAGAGGTAAAACAAAAAAAACGAAAGCATCATCAAATAATTGTAAAAAAAGTAAGAACAAAAAAAATCACAAAAAAGGATAAAGAGACAAAACAGAATAAACGAAAAATTGAGAAAGAAAAAAAAATAAAAGCAAAATGTGCTGAAATCAAATCAAATTTTAAAAATGGAAATTATGATCAGGCATTATTGATTTACCAACAACAAGAAGGTATTGATTGCGAAAATATTCATGAAAAATGTACGAATGCAATAGGAAATATTCAAAATGCTCAAAAGGAATTTAATAAGGAAAATTATATTCAGGCAATTCAGTTTTATAACAGTGTTATTAATATTAATCCTGACGATCCAAATGTACAAGAATGGATAGATATGTGTAATCAAAAAAAAGCAGAACAAATAGATAAAAAAAAATTGTACGCAATTTCTCTATTCGATAAGGGAAACTATGGCGAAACGATTCAAATAGCAATGCAAGTACTCAAACTTGATCCAAAAAATGATAAAGCCATCCAGCTATTGTGCAAATCTCATTTTTGGCGAGCGATGTCAAATTTGACCCAAAAAGATTATGACAAGCTTAAATTTGAATATGAACGATCTCAAAAATACAATATTATGTGTAACAATTGTATAAGATACATGGATCTCTATTCAACGAAAGATCTGGAAAATCATTATCAAGCTGGTTCTTCAAAAATTGGCGTAAACAACAATATTTATGACTATATTGATAGCTTAGCAGTAGTAAAATGTGTAAATCCTGGCTATAAGCAAGTGTCGTATCATTTGAAACGTTTAAAAAACAATTTAAAGAATTTTAAATATGTAGTTGTAAATAAATTCAACAATTCAGACAACGCAGAGAAAGAACAACTTGGAAACAAACTTCGTAAGATTGACAGTTATCTTAAATTATTGGAGATACTCGAAACCACTGTTCATTGACTTCAATGATTCATTAGGATATAATATTGATGTTTGAACCAAAAAAGGTAATAAAATGAAAAAAATTATTGCTAAGTTCGCACATATTGATGGGCATTGGCCTTTTGATAAAAAAGTTGTTTTATTCTCAGATGATAAAATATCAATTGGTCGTTTAAAAGAATGCAATTTTTGCTTTCCAAGTACGGATGAATATCTTAGTATTTCTCGAACTCATGCGATTATAATAAGAAAAGGAGATCGTTTCAAAATAATTGATAAAAGCTCACATGGTACTTTTGTTAATGGCGATAAAATATCAGACTGTTATCTGAACCAGGGGGATATCATTGTATTTTCTGATAATATAACCAAAGTGGGATTTAATATTGACACAATTGATCATCTTAATAAAGATGACAATTCTGATCATAGTGCCAATAGTGATCATCATAATGTAAATCATTCAAATAATAATATGCAAAATGAACCAGTTAAAGGGAGTTGTAAAACAGTTAAAGCAAATTTACACATACAATATGGACTTCAACTTAAATCTTGGGATAGCCTGCCAATTACCATTGGTAGAAATGCGAATTGTGACTTTATTCTTGATCATCCTTCTATTTTAGATCATCATGTTCGTATTTTTTTCAACAGCAACAATTACTATATTGAAGACCTTACTGGTTCTAATCTAATAACTATTAATGACAAGCCAGTCGAAAAATCAGCGTTATTAATTCCTGAATCAACAATCGCCCTAAGTCCTCAAGGTCCTGATTTTTTGTTTTCAGATGTTGGCAGTCTTATAGGTATAGAAAGGCAAAAGAATGAAGGTTTGAAAAAAAATGAGAAAATTGCAAATCCCAAAGAGATGGTTTCTACTCAACAAAAAAAATTATCAATTTTTGATAAATTCCGCAAAAAGTTTATTCGGTAATGGACTCGTCGGAGATTATTTTCTTTAACTCAATAGAATAAACGTCAAAGTTATCGTCAGTTCCTGAGAAAGGGCTGAAAACCATTGAATCCGGAAAACCATCAACTTTGACGAAATATGAACAATCAAGACTGATTGTATTTTGAAGTGCCCATCCACTATATTCAGTACTTCCTATATTAAACGTCATGTCTTGTATGGGATAATTTAATATTGATTTTTTCGGGAGACCACCTTTCTTTCCAACTGCCTGGAATAAAATGCGCCCCTTATTTATTCCAAACATCGTCCCATTCCATTCTACATTTGTTGGTCCAATTTCCAACCACTGTCCAATTTGTTCATTTCCCCAAAAGTTAAGTCGATAGTCAATGGCTGATGGTTTATTTTTATAAATCTTTGCAACAAGTTTCGATCCAAAATTTGGCAATAAAGAAATATTATCAATGAGACTCAAAGATGTTGTTAATTTATCAAATAATATAGATGTATCATCTTTATATAAGAAAACGATTGGGCAATTTATAGTAGTTTGACAGTATATTGACAGAAGTGAAAAGGCATAACTTACTGATGGTTCATATATTTTTTCATCAAAAACAATTGCCCATAAGGATATGTCTGATGATAACAGTTCGTTTTTTATATGAATAAAAGATAGATGTTTCGTGTCATCTATATATAAATGTGCGTTAACATCAAGACCATATTTTTTCAGTTGAGAAATGATGTTCGCTCCAACATCTTGAGATTTTTCATCAAATAAAGTCAATAAAATTTTTTTCATAGAAAATTCCTGGTTATTCTTTAAACAGTGTCTGAAAATTTCCATCTTCATCCAATAATAATTGAACCTCTGAAGGAAAATTCCCTTTGGACATTCTACCTAAAATTTCTCCTGATAATAAAGGAAGAATTGTCTCATTCATTATATGGTCAACATTTCTTGCGCCAATTTCAACTTCAATACACCGGCTTGAAATCTGTTTGATGACATCCGCTGAACAATCCAGTTTCATCTTATGAATAGACATTAATCTTTTGGCTAATTTATCTAATTTCAACAAAACAATATTTTCCATAATCGAAGGTGAAAGCGTTTTAAATGGTATTATATTCATACGCGCCAGAAGAGCAGGTTTGAAATGATTACTTAATATTGGACGAATCGCTGAAACAATAACATCCAATGGTAAATCCTCATCATCAGCATACATTTCAGTGATTACATCAGATGCAAGATTACTGGTCAGAAAAATGATGGTATTCTTAAAGTCAATTTGTCGGCCTTCACCATCTGAAAGAACCCCTTTATCAAAAACCTGATAAAAAAGGTTCATTACTTCAAGATCCGCTTTCTCAACTTCATCCAATAAAACCAGAGCGTATGGTTTTTGCCGAACAGCCTCGGTTAAAAGACCACCTTCGCCATATCCAACATAACCTGGAGGGGAACCAATTAATCGGCTCACTGAATGTTTTTCCTGAAATTCACTCATGTTAATTGTAATCATGAATTGATCCCCGCCAAAAAGATCGTTTGCCAGAGTCAAGCCTGTTTCAGTTTTTCCGACACCACTTGGACCCACAAGAAGAAAAATTCCCATGGGTTGTTGCGGATCTTTAAGTCCTGCCTTGCTTGATTTGATCACACGAATAATATTGTTAATTGCAACATCCTGACCTTTTATTTTTTGTTTAATACTAGATTCCAAATCAAGAATGTTTTTTGCCTGATCACGCATAACTTTGCCAAGTGGAATTCCTGTCCAATCTGATACAACTTTTGCAACAACATCCGCATCAACTTCAGTTCGAACAATCGGAGAATCAGATTGAATCTGATTGAGTTCGTTTTTTATTAAATCAAAATCTTTCTTTCTATCAGTTTCATTTAAAGTAACATCACTGTCTTCTTTTATTTCATAAACAGTTTGTCTGGCTTTTATTAGTTTATGTGCAAGTTCTTGTTCTTTTAACCATGAATTTTTTAATGTTTTTAACTCACTGTTCATTGTCGTCAGTTTATAGTCTATTATACTTAACCGCTTGTCATCAATAATGTTATCATAGATTTGATCACGTTCTAGTGCTTTTTTCTCTCTTTCTAGCGCCTGAATAGAGCGCTCTTTTGCTTCAATTATTTCTGGTTTTGCGGATAACAAAATTTTTGTACGCGCTGCACTGGTATCTAATAAATCAACAGCTTTATCTGGTAATTGTCGGCCAGATATATACCGTTTCGAAAGTTCAGCCGCAGCAATTATAGCATCATCACGAATGACAACACCATGTGTTTCCTCGTATTTTTTCTTAAGACCGCGCAAAATGAGAATGGTTGTATCAACTGATGGCTCATCAAGTTTAACCAGTTGAAATCTTCGCGCAAGAGCGGCATCTTTCTCAAAATATTTTTTGTATTCTGACCAGGTTGTCGCTGCTATTGTACGAAGTTCACCTCTTGCTAAAGCCGGTTTTAATAAGTTCGCCGCATCATTACCTCCCGACGCATTTCCGGAACCAATTATTGTATGGGCTTCATCTATAAACAGAATAACCGGTTTTGGATGGGCTTTAATTTCTTTGATAACTGATTTTAATCGGTTTTCAAATTCACCTTTCATTCCTGCACCTGCTTGTAACAAGCCTAAATCCAGGCCAAGAATAATTACATCTCGTAGTAATTCCGGAACATCTTTTTCCACAACTCTCAATGCAAGCCCTTCAACAACAGCTGTTTTTCCAACTCCTGGTTCACCAACTGCAATTGGATTATTTTTTCTTCTTCTGGCAAGAATATCAATTATTTGACGTATCTCATTATCTCTACCAAAAACAGGATCAATTTCGTTTGACCTTGCTTTTTCTGTAAAATTAATACAAAAGCGCCCTAATGCAGTTGAATCATCATGCTCTGTTTTTTTTACACCCTCAGTTGAATCCTGGATAGACGTTTTTTCAACGGATTCAGACAAAATATTTCCAACTTGTGAAATAAGTTTATCTTTATTAATGTCATCAAAAATTTCAATATACTTACCAGCAGCATAACTTCGTGCACTTTGCAAAAAGGCCAAAAACAGACTACCGGATCTGATGAGAGGCTCTTTGAGGTCTATTGAGGTAATCATCCAGGAATCTTGTAGCCATTCCATTAGAAGCGGTGAAAAAACAGGTCTGCCTGTATTTCCAGTTTGAAAGTCGTCAACTGTGTGGGTTATCAACTTCAGTAATTGCCCTTGATCAATGTCAAATTGACGGCAAATAAGCGCAACGTCCGATCCTGAATCTTCCAAAAGTTTCAGCCAGAAATGTTCAACAGTCACCTCATACTGCGTTCTATATACACACAGACCGGCTGCTGATTCTAAACAATTTTTACAGTATGGATTTAAATGTTCTAATAGAGACTTATAATCGACATTAATCATTGCGCATTATCCTCCTAAAAAACTTTTAATGTATTGAAATAAATTGTTAAATACACTATTATTGTTATTCGATTTATTTTCAAATGAAATTGCTTCTTTAGCATTTTTCGCTTCTTGCGCTTTTACGATACAATCATCACATTCGGTACATTTTCCCAAATATTTTTTTGCTGCCTGGCAATTTTTTATTGCTTGTTTGAAATCATATGCTTCATAATAATTTTTACCTGATTGCAGATATAACGAAGAAATATCTGCCACAGCTTTCGTATCATTTGGATTGACTTCAAGAACTTTTGTTAATTGATCAATTGCTTTATCAGTTTCATTCAAACTTCTAAAATTTATTGCATTCACAGTCGCATTATAAGCAATATCACAATTGATTATCTTTTCTTCAAAAAAAGGTTTATCCTTTGCAACGGATTGTGTTTGAAAATATTTTCGTTTAGCTTCCTGGTATTTTCCTTTTTTAAACAATACATTGGCTTCATTATATAGATTGCCATATAAGAAGGAACAAGCAATTGGATCTTTTGGATTAATAATTCGTAAAAAATGTGCTTTTTCCAGTGCTCTTTCAAATTTTTCATTGTCAATTAACGCTTTTAGTTTTTTTTGAGCATCCAAAGCTAAATTGCAATCAGCAATAAAAGAGTTTTGATTATCATGATCTCTATAAGAAATCGCTTTTTTTATAGTCTTTTTTGCCTGATCATATTGTCCAATATCGAATAAATGATGCGCCCATTGATAATATGATTTATACAAAAAGGATTTGATTTTTTTGTCTTTTGGCTGTATTGTTTTTAATGATTCAAATGACCTTATTGCTTTACTAAACAACAAAGATTTCAAGTAGTTATTTCCATTTTCTATAGCTTCATAAGCATCACAACTTTTAAAATAGTACTCATTGCACCTTGCGTCTGATTGATTATAGAAGTAGGCTTCATTTAACTTTTTATAGGCTTCTTCATATTCTTCATTAATAAATAATTGAATCCCTGCTTCACAAATGGGTGTAAAATTCTCTTTTCCCTGTTGCTTACTGTTTGCCATGTATTTTTTTGCTTTTTCATCTTCTGGATTAATGTTTAATACTTTCTGGAATTCAGTTATCGCTTTTTGATATTCCTTTTTTTGATACGCATCCTCACCTTTTGACATGGCATCAATTGCTTTTTGGCTCTGACTAAGATAATACTTTTTTGTCTTTGTATCTTTCATTACATATGGTATCCAATCGATAATGGTGTATAAAAAGCCATTTAATTGATCCTTTGTCTTTATATTTGGATAGGCCAGATCACATTGTTTCTTCGATTTTTTATAATCACCGTTTCTAAAATACAAAGTTAACAGGGCTTTTTGTACAGTAACATCCTCAGGATTGATAGCAATCACATTTTCATAAGCCTGGATTGATTTTTTTATATTTGACTCATTTTCAGCTTTTTGAATATTAGATTTGGCCTCTTTGGATTTATCAATAAAAAATTTTGCTTTCTGAAATTGTACTGTTTTTTTGGGGATAGACGTTAGCGTTAAAATGGCATCCTGGTAATAACCACTGCGAAAGTAGTATTCTCCCAGTTTAATCAATGAAGCTGAAAGAAGATCAGAAGCTTTTTGATCCTTTGGATTGATTTCAACTACTTTTCTAAACTCAAAAATAGCGTTTTGGTATTGATTCTGAGTATACGCAACATTACCTTTTCTAAAGGCTCTTAATGCTTTTTTAGAATTCCAAATAGCATCACGAATCTGCAAAAGCTGATCAAAATTTCTCAAATTTGAAACTTCAGTTTCAGCTATCTCAAAGTATTTAATTGCTTCCTGATATTTTCCTTTCTCAAAAAAGTGTTCTGCAGTAGTCACATTTTTATTTACTTTCGTGTATTCTTCTGACTTCCTTTTTCGTTCTTTAATTAAAGGAATTCTGATCACATCACCTGGTTGAATATGGTCAAAACTGTAGTCCTGATTTTCTTCTTTTATGTATGCACACTTATTAATATCATTGTAATACTGAATTGCAAGCTGTTGGCATGTATCACCTTGTTTAAGAACATGAATGCCTTTGATTTGACTCTTTTTTTGTGAAGCACATGAAGCAAGAGTCAAGATAATAAGAAATATCCACATTTTTATAAAAAGGTAAATATAATTCTTCATTTATTATCTCCACTTTGGATGAAATGAATATTATCATTTTCTTTTATTCATAACTAATAAGTTAAAAGCTCATAACTATTGATAGTGACGCATTGATCAAATTATCAATTTCAGGAGTTACAGAATCAAAAATTGTTGCCTCGTCAATTTTCACAGGTTTTCCCAAAGGATTTCCACTTCCTGTATAATCGTATTTATAATACTCTGCATCTAAAACTATGTAAAAAGATTCAATACTTCTGCCTTTGTAAACAGGTATTGCATAATAGAGTTCATAAACCTGTCCTCGTGTTGCGAGTTTATTTCCCATGTAAGAATTGTCGTTATTGGAAAAATTAAGCCAATTTTCAGAACCATAATTCCATTCAATGCCAATGCTGTCTCTGAGCAAAAAAAGATTTTTCAAGGAAATCCCTGCGTAAAAACAAACTCCTGAAGTGTTTTCAAGCAGATGATCACTACTTAGAAGACCATGGCCTAAAAGTTCATAAAAAGGATTTGTTGAAATATTTTTCGATTGCGTTTGAGATAATGAGATAGAAGTAAAGATTTGAGTATTCTCACTTCTGTACTCTCCAAATAGTGAGACACCTAACCAATTACCAATATTCGTCTGAGATGGACTGCTTAGAATGTATCCATTTGGATTTAATGAAAATGAATAGTTTCCTTCATTATTTCTTGTAGTATTAAAAGGCATCACTGTAAAACCGTAAAAACCATCGCTGACTTCTGGAATATAAGCACATGATAAACTGAAATTAAATAATTTATCATATATTGAAGCTCTAAACCCCATCATTCTTAGATCTTCAAGCTTTGGCTGTTTAGTAATCCAATAAGTTGAATTCCATTCATTATCATTTTCATATCCCTGACCATAGCATAGTTTAAATGATGCTTCTGAACCAAAAAAATTTTCGGTTCCAAAATGAACTGATGCCCCATCAATCTCCCAGTTTACAAGAGGGGCAAAGGGTTTTCTGTTTTGAAATACATCAAATTGACCGTATTCTGGCTCTGGTTCAACTTTTTCTTTTAAAGAAGCCATGAATGGTTGTCTTCCCAAAGAAAAATTCATAAAAACTTTGTTGTTTTGATTCAATACTTTCCGATAACTCACAAAGGCTCTTTCTATTTGAATGGAATCACTATGATGCAGCTCTGCTTTTTCGAATCCATTATAACTATCATTTGCAAAAGCATCTCTTTTTACTGCCGAGAATTTTCCTGAAAAAGCTAATTCAGGGTTAATTTTACCGGATAAGTCAAAATTTAGTTTTGCAATTGATGCTGTATCATTATCTCTTTCCATTTTTTTATATTCGGGAGCAAGATTGTTCTGTTTCATTAATTCTATCAATTCAATCATTTGTTCTTTATTTATATTGTTGAATCCCAGTGATGAAATATCCAACATATCCATCATTAAATCGAATTTGCTCTTTAATATTTTATCCTCCAATTTTTCTAAAGCTTCTTTTGTACTATCTGGATAGACATCCTGAATATTATGTATTTCATACAATTTTCTTACCTCATTATCAACAAATTGTATTGGATTGTTTAGCATATCATTAAATTGGTCAGAATCCATACCTGTTTCCCATCTCTCAATATTTTCCGTTAACTTTTTTAGGAGTTCAAAACCGGAGAGTTTAGTAAGGTTTGAAGTACCATCAGGTATTTTATTTAAGAATAAATTCATCGCATTATCAGATGGCGCGTTGACATCGCCATAACTCACATGATTAATTATCAATTCCATTTTGATATCTGACTGAATCTTATCTGTCAGATAACCATTACCATTTATTAGTTTTGCATCATCTGCATGGGTTGATGCACATAAAATAAAGATAAAAACTAAAAAAGTGAATACACCATAAAAACGTTTTAATATTTTGTTAGTCATTTAAATCTTCTCCTTAATGTTTTATTATGTTATTTTAATAATATTATGTAATTCACCAATTGTATCACCTGAAAACAGTATGGCATCAAAGCCTATTCTAGAGAAATTCAATGCCCCCAAACTAATTTTTTTGGCGGCATTCTCCTCAAGAATAACTTCTAAATCGTAGTCCAGAGGTTCTGATAAATAATGATTTACCAGATGGACCAATTTTTTATATCTCTTTTTGCCTGGAAAGAAACTTCTATACTGCTTCGCATTGACCGGTCCAATTTGAATACGAAACTTTCCAATATAATCCTCAAATTCAACCCCAATAAAACTGCTTTGACCAATAGTTGCATTCTTCGTTCCCAGGTAAAATTTTTGATCATCTTGAATGTTTACTTTTCTTTTAATACATGGAAGAATTGATATAGGAATGCCTTCGAATGAATCTTTTAGAATTGACACCAGTCCTGATTGTGAGTTTTTAAACTGAGAAAAAAGACCAATATAACGAAAAAATTCTTGTATATCATGAATTTTTTTTCTGAAACGTGTTTCACCAAGACCTAATAGACAAGACAGCCTTTCGATATAAGTAATGTCATTGTGTTCAACAACCTGAATATCTATTCTGTATTTTTTCCATGTATCATATAGCAAATCATACATTCGCTGGTTAAAGATATTGATAAAGTCCCTGGTTACTGAAATTCCCTCAGTGTCATCATCAATCAATTCTTGTGTATAAAAAATGGGCAATGGCGTTGATGTGCCATACAGTCCCAAAAAATTCGCTGTAATAGAATACTGAAAAAAAGGATTATCAAAATTTTTTTCAACTTCTTTGACATCAGAAGGTGGAAAAGATAATTCAAGTGAAGGTTTAATTCGTATACACAATTTTTTTTCTTTATCAACTGTTTCTTGTGACGATTGAATCGCAAAATTTAGTAGCCTGAGTATTTGAAAAAAAGAAAACTTGCTTGCATTTTCAAGGAGATTATCTTCGATTAACCTGGCTATATCAATGGACGATCGCCTATTCTTGCTGGCCATTTGATAAACTCCTTTTTAATAATATCGATAATTGTTAGTTGGGTGAACGTGTTGATAGATATCGCTTTTGCAAAAAAGATGTCCAAAATACATCCAAATAAATAAAGGTCACCCAAGCTTGTGAACTTGTCATGTCGTGCCTCAATAATTATTTCAACACCACGCCTTAACCCCCCATTAACAAATCGGTCACAATTATTTGTTTTTATAGACACAATTCCTTCATTAATTTTTATTTTATTTGCATATCTATTTCGGCATTCATCAAAAAGATAAATGTTTAAAACGCTTTTTAGCGAAGATATTTCCGATAGAGACTGAAAATTTAAATACAAATGAGACAATAACCGCCATAATACATTTTTCCCTATAGGCGCAGATATATTTTGAGTGGGTTGTGTAATATTTGAAAATTCCATAAATTCTGGTGAAGATTCAGTTGGCTGCGAGATATCACCTGTTTTGAGATAATCGGGTAAAATGCCATCAGTACATTTGATGGTTGTCGATAAAATTTCATCAAATGATATCTGTGCTTTTTCAGGATAAGTAAGACTTAAATATGTGTCAACATTTCGATAAACCCTTAAACTTCCGTGTTGAATCTCAGGCTCTGTTTGCACTGGAGATTCTTTTTGTGACATTTTGAATACCGGGGTTGATGTTGAGTCCTTATTATAATGTT
>Ga0272440_1002889_pt1 | contig 13140 bp, 1 predicted proteins | sample SSMMMBAug17_FD_192440 | JGI IMG/M metagenome (GOLD analysis project Ga0272440, IMG submission 192440) | Marine sediment archaeal communities from Little Sippewissett salt marsh, Falmouth, MA, United States - SSM-MMB-Aug17 | ecosystem: Environmental > Aquatic > Marine > Wetlands > Sediment ...
GGGTTTGTTTATTACTGCAGTTTCAACAGGACTTGATAAAATCTTGGGAGGACTGTTCAGAGCTTCTTTTACAGTTATTGAAAAAGATTGTGTATCTGAACCCTCAAAATTATCCCTGGCGATAACACCTACAGAATGAATACCTGATTGACTGCTATCAGGTGTCCATTTGATAAGTCCTGAAGATTCATTAATGGTCATTCCAGAAGGATATGTTTTAAGCGCATAAATTATATCATCATTTTCTGGATCAATTGCATTGACATCATACTGATAAAGCACACCTTCAGTTGCATTTTTGATTGGTACAGAATTAATTGTTGGAGATTGGTTACAAAAATTAAACTCAGCCCATGCAATATTGTTTTCTTCATCAATTTCTCTGATTTTGCCATTCCCTTTACCATCATCGTCTGCACGAACGTATACTGTCTGTAAACCACTGGAGACATTTTCAAAGGTAAAGTAGATATCCTCAAACTGACCGGGATTAAGTTTTTTACTTAGTTTGCTGGTTCCCAAAAATTGTCCCCCATTTTCTGGTTTTCCATTAAAAAAGGATACTGATACTCCAGGGTTAATATGTAAGGCACTGCCATTTCCAATTCGTACAGCAAACTCTATTGATTCAGGGCAGTTTGATTGTGTCATTCGAATATATGAAGCTGTTATATCAATACAGGCAAATGGGTTAAGGATTTCATTCTGTCTGAAATTATTAAAAACATCCCAATTATTTGGAGGATTTTTTGGAATAGTTCCATCATCATTGACATTGGTAATACAATAGGCATGTTGATTCCAAATTTTGCGTGTATTTACCCAGGTATCGTTTTTATCTCCATACACTTGAATGCCAAAACTATTTCCATCGTCAAATATTGTATTGCTCACAACGACAATTTCTGCATTATTATCGTTATCAACATCAACAACAACAGGAAGTTCTAAAGCTGTTATAGAGCTGGCTCGAGTTTTAAATAATATATTGCCATCCATTCCATTGTATATTCGTAGAAAGAGTTCATCACTATAAACAACTTCAGCCTTTCCATCACCATCAAAATCAAAAACAGAGGATCCTGTTCTGTTTGATGAAAGATCTTGGGTTGGACTTTTCCATAGGATCGTTCCATCGGTTTCAAACACAACATAGTAATATCCACCTGCAATACCTATTTCAGGATTACCATCATTATCAAAATCAGCAATTGTGGGAGGACCTCCATGATTATATTCCATTTCACCACCTGCAGATACTGGTATTTTAACAGGTTTAAGCTTTATATCTCCATTATATGAAAAGATATATAGATGACCAGAAGCAACAAGAACAATTTCAGGATAAACATCATCATCTAAATTTGCAATAGCATTATATCCATCTGGAATTGATGGATGCTCCCAAAAAACGTCCCCATTTGAGTAATAAACTGTATTACCAGCAATCAATTCATTATTTCCTGAAAGATTGACATTTGCAACAATAGACAAATTAATTCCTGTCCCATTACCTTTACCTATCCATTTAAGATTACCTTTATGATCAATAACAGTTTTGCCGACAATGATGTCAGTTTGTCCATCATTATCAATATCACCGAGTGTAACCGAATGTGCATGATAATAGTAATCTTCTGGAATATCTGGAATGACGTCTTTTGTTTTCCATTTTAAAGAACCATCATTTTCAAAAGCAATCAATTTTTTTTGGGTTACATCAATAGCTATTATTTCAGGGAGACCATCCTTATCAATATCTCCTGCAGCAATATTACTGGAATAAAAAACTTTTTGACCTTCAACTGTAAAAATATCTTCGCCTGAATCTCCGCTAACAGCTCTTAATATACCATAGAACACTTTATCTTCATAGTTTGCTTTATTAAAAGAAATGAATACGACATCAGGAACATCATTTGTATCAATTTTTCCATCAGAATTATCATCTGTCAAATTGATCACAACAGGTGCGCTGTCAACTTCATTAAAATGAGTTAATGTTTTTCCCCCTTTCCATTCCCATTCCAAACCTGGATCAAAGCTACCAACTGGTGGTTTATTCTCACACTTTGTCATGCTATGAATAATATTGTTTCCTTCATCTCTTTCATCAATTTCATTTTTCGCGTCAATAAAAACATAAATGATATTATCTTTGAAAAGAAGATTTCCATCAATATCAACAGAAACATTTATTGTGCTTTTACCAACAGGACCATGTGGAATTTTTTTTGTCCCAAGAATTTTATCTACTGCTTGATCAAATGTTTGATTGGTATTTGTATCTTCAAAAATAACGACATCATATTGGTTTACAATGTTTTGAACACCATTATTTATTATTTCAATTTCTATATTTCCTGAAATAAGAAGTGTTTGAGAATTTATAGTGAGCCCTGACACATCAATTTTTAATGGTTCTAAATCAATGTTTATTTCTGGTTGAATATCAAAATCATTTACTTTTATTGTAAACGTTTGGGAATCAAGTAGTTGATAATCATCGTTTGCGATTACAGTAACTGAATACTCTCCAGCTTCCAGAGGAGTCCACACGATTCGCCCTGAATCAGAATCAATTATCATGTGATCAGGACTATGTATAAGAGAATATGTCAATTCATTGTTTTCAGGGTCAACAGCATTGACATCATAATTGTAGATAATATTTGTAGTTGCATGTGAAATTGGTGGGGAATAAATAACAGGAGAAAAATTGGGTTGCGTATATATTTGTCCCACTGCTGCATTTAAAACGATTGTATCAATAAAGCATGCAAGTCCACTATCACAATCTTTTCTGCACTTTTTGTTTTTAACCTCTGATTTTTCAGGTGTATGAACCGCAATAACATTTGAAAAAGAATAATTATTATTTTTTCCAGCACCAACAGTATATAAATAGGTTATATTTTCTGATACTTTTATATCAATATATTCATTTATTAATGAATTAACAGTACCAATCTTTTGAAAATTTGAAGGGCTATGCTGATCTGAGCGGTAAATGACAAACTTCTCATCAGAATTTATTTTATGATTCCACTGAATGTAAACGCTTTGATTTTGATCCATATTTCCAACTAAATTAAAATGTGGGTCAACTTGAACTTCTGCAGTATCTATTTTTGATACAGAAAAGCCATCATCAACAACTAATGAAACAGTATATTTACCCTCTGGTATAAACACATATGGATTTTTAGAAGAATAATTAAGAGAAGGTCCGAACCAATGATATTTAAGGTTATCACCATCAGGATCAACAGAATCACTTCCATCCAATTGAAGTGTCGATCCAATCGGATGATTTTTAAATGTTTTTTTATTATCACCAGCATCAGATATGGGTGTTAAGTTAGTCGAATTTTTTGACAATGCTCTCTTTTCAGATTGTTTACCTTGAGAAGATATCATTGAAACTGTTTTTGGCGTTAAATTTGTTTTATTTACTTCTCTGTCAAAAAATTTACTATTTTTATTATCTGAGTACATATTTGTATGTAAGTAAGTATCAGAATTTATGGAGAGTGTTTCATCAGAATCATTTGATAAACAACTTTTTGAAACTAACTGAACAAAAGTTTTTAGGGTAGTTGCAGTGTCATATGTATTGCCATTTAAGTAGTTATTGTTCAAAAATTCAATTGCTGGTTTGTTATTAAATTGATAATCACACAAGGTGAGTGCATAAATGGCAAGACTTGTTTCAGAGATACGACTTCCTTTGAACTCCCACCAACCATGATTATTTTTGTTTTTCAGCAACCAGTTACATGCATTTTCAATTGCATGATCAAGTTTTTCGAGAGTATCATATTTTTTTTGAAATACTTTAAGTGAAATTAGGGCATAAGATGTATAATAGGGGGTTCCATTCAAGTCTGGAAGAAGGCCGAAACTCCCATCAATATTTTGATATTTTAATAAATAATTGATAGCATTGATCAGAACCTCTGTTCGCTTAAATTGTCCTGCTGACAAAGCTTTTATTGCCAGGGATGTATGATAAATATCACTTTGATGACCTTTTTTTAAACCAAATCCCCCATCAATATTTTGGGAGTAAGAAAGCATTGTCATGGGAAGATTAACATTTTTATTGCAACCAGCAAGAGTTTCAATTTTAAATGAAAGGTGGTCTGTGGCAAAAGGATGTTGACGATTAAACCAGTTGACACCATTGATATAAAAAGGCTCTTTTTTATATTCTGATAAAGCTTTCAAAGCTTCAGAAGTACATTGATACAAATTAGAAAGCTGGCTTGTTTTATCTCCCCAACTGCCATCACTGTTTTGATTTGATATCAACCACTCTATTCCTTTAGCAGCAATCTCTTGTGTTGATATATTCTTTGCGTTTGTTAATTTCGGCCCAATGAAATGGAGTATTTGATTAATTCTTTTTTGGAAAATACCGGGGTCCCATTTATAATAATGAGTGAGCTCAAATATAGGTAAGCTCTGAATAATCATCAAGAAGATAAGAAATTTTGCTATACACTTATTTTTTGATTGTTTTAAACTCATGATGACTCCTTTAAAATATTTTATGACTATAGCATCATTATACACAACCCCAATTATCCAATTATATTAAAAGTATATTTTTAGAGGGTCTATAATAAACGTTGTATAAGACGTAGCATACTTTGATTTATTGAAATATCATTCATTTTAGGTACAATAAAATATGGCATATTAGAGTCTGTTCCTTCTTCAATATATTTATATGTGGTATTCGATGCTCCTATGCCGATTAGAGATGTTGAAAAGCCACTAACTCCTATACTAATCCCAAATGATTCTCCAATTTTACCTGTAGAAAAAATTGTTCCTGTGGGATTCAAAAATCCTTTAAAAGTGGCACCTAAAAAGCTGGCAGAACAAGAATAAAACGGACCTTCATAATCATAAGGGCTGTTAACATTCCAAACTGCTCCAGCATATGCTTCATATGAAAACACAGATAAAGGAAGAACATATGATTCACCAAAATAAGAATAGGTCCAATATTTATTATGTGAATTTAGTGGCACAAGAACCTCTTTACCTCCTGTATTGTGATTCATCATACCTCCCATAATTAATGCGGCAAATGGTAATGTAATTAAATTCAAAGACATACTCATTGCGACACCAAAGAGAAAGGCAGCCCTTGCAGGTGAAAAGCTTTGTTGCCTACCAATCATTGCAGCATCAGGCATTGATGACAAAGCCTTTCTCAAGTCAAATCCTTTTATAGCTTGTTTTCCTGAGTCAAATAAATTTTCTATTGAAATTGATAAATTCAATGCAAACCAATAGAAAGAAAGGAGATATATTAAGATAGCTCCAGCAAGTTTCCCACTCGGATCAGTATAATTAACCGGATTATTCATACAATACAAATATTGGTTTAAACTTAAAGGATTAACACGATCTCCATCTATTAAATCTTTAGTCGTAAAAATGCCATTCACAGGATTGTAATATCGTGCACGTAAGTAATAAAATCCAAGGTCATGATCATATTGCTCTCCTGAAAAAGCATAATGATTCATTGTGTTGCCAGTTGTATTTATTGTATTGCCAAAGGCATCGTAATCATATGTATCAGTGATTTCTTCCTGTAAATCTGCAAGTTCTCTTGTTGATCCATGTCCATCTTTGATAAAGAATTTTAAATCACCGGATTTGCTCTGGCTTATTAATTCTTTCCCATAGGTATAATAATTAGTCTCTGAACTATTGATATTCGTTTCTTCAATGACTTGTGCATAGTCCCTGTTCATATCAACGAGATATTTAACCAGTTCATCATTTACTTTTTTACTCGTTCTTATCCCTTCAGAATTATATTCAAACTCAATCCTTTTGCCAGGCAATTCAACTGAAATTAATTGATTATCAAAGTTATAGGTGTATGAAATATTTGTTGATCCATCCGATACAGTCAACATATTGCCATTTTTATCATAAGTAATTGTTTTTGAGCCATCTTTTATCATGCGATCATTAGCATCATAGACATAGGAGGTCGATTTTTGAGAACTATTTTTTGAGATTCTATTTCCAAACTTATCGTAATTATATGTAATTGTCATTGTTCCTTTTCCTGGCTGCGATATCTGTTCCTTAATCAATTGATAGCGTTTGTTATATGTATACTCAACCTTAGTTCCATTATTTTCTTCAACAGAAATGATATTTCCGACAAGATCAAAACTATATGAATAGCTTGAAATAATTGTTCCATTTGATTTTTTATTTACCATATTTATAAGTCGATTCAAAGCATTATATGTAAATTCTGCAATTGTGCCATTTGGGTAAATCATTTTGCGCTTGTTGCCAACATTGTCGTACTCATATATTGTTACCCTTCCATTTGGATCAGTGATACAAATTAATTGATCACAGGCATCATATTTATAGGTCGTTGTCCCTGATGCGGTTGTAAGAGATGCTCTATTGCCCTTTGCATCGTATGTGTAGGAAATTTCACTTCCATCTGGGTTAACTACTTTTATAATACGATCCTTTATATCATATTGATAAATCGTAACCCCTTTTGAATTTGTTAGTCTTTCAATTTTTCCGGACTTCGTATATTCATAATTCTGTACTGTTCCATCAGGAAGTGTCCTTTTAGTTAACAAATTAAGGTTATTATACTCAAATACTGTTGAGTTTCCATTATAATTTGAATGTTTGGACAAACGCCCTTGTGAATCATACTCAAAAGATTCAAACATTCCCAAAGGCAATATTTTTTTGATCAACTGTCCAAATTCATTGTAAACCCATTGGGTTTTATGGCCATTTGGGTCAATTTGAGATGTAATATTTCCAGCGCCATTATAAGTGTAAGAAGTTATATTCCCATAAGGATCTATCACTTTAGTCAGTTTACCAGACTCATCATATTCAAATTTTGTTCGATTCCCATTTGGATCAGTTTGAGATACATTTCGGCCTAAAGCGTCATAAGCTTCCAGAAAGGTTGAGTTATCTGGAAAAATGGTTTTAATACGTCTACCTAGTTTATCATATTCAAATTTTGTTTGATGGCCATTTGCATCAGTCATAGATAATCTGTTGCCATGTTTATTGTATGTGAATTGGGTAACATGTCCTTTTGGATCAATAATTTTTGTTTTCCTTCCAGCAGCATCATATTCATAGGAAGTACTGTTTCCCATTGAATCTGTTGATTTTATTATTTTACCAACAGCATCATATTCAAGTGTAGAATCAACAGTGTCATTTGAAATTGTTTTTACCAATCGGTCTAATGCATCATACTCATAGTATGTTGTCAGACCATTTCGATTTGTGTGAGATGTTCTGTTTCCATTTAAGTCGTATGCATAAGATTCTTCTGTTCCATCAGGGTAATATATAGCAGATTCACGTCCCACATTGTTATATTCAAATCTGGTTTCATTGCCATTGGAATCAATGATGGATGATTTTTTTCCTATTTCATTAAAGGTGGTAATAGATGTCTGTCCTAAAGCATTTTTGCTTTTTACAACACGATTAGAAGAGTCATATTCTTTTAACAGAAATCCGGATAGTATTTGGCCATTGTCATCTTTAGCTGAAAAACTTTGGGAAATATGATTACCATTATTATCATATTCGTATGTCGTTTCGTTTTTATGATAATCAATGTACTTTGTCAGCGCACCATCGCTATTATAATCATACTCTGAAGTGTTTCCCGCACTATTTGTCATAGACAGCAAATTACCACTTTTGTCAAAAATATTGCTGGTAACTGTGTCTCCATCTATATTTTTATATGATATAAGATTACCACTATCATTATAGTTATACGTTGACGTATAGCCATCAGGATCTTTATATTGTAAAACCTGTCCTTTATCATTGTACTGGAATGTTTTAGCGTTACCAAATTCATCGGTTTCTGTTGTAACATTACGAAACTGGTCATATGTGCAGCTTGTACTGTATCCAAGGGCATTGGTCACACTGGTTTCATTTCCCCATTCATCATATGAGAATTTTGTTGTATTACCCAAGGCATCTGTTTTGCTCAATACGTTGCCATTGTTATCGTATTCGTAAATAGTCAGATGACCTTTTCGATCTTTGATAACTTCCTGGCGTGCGTCAGTATTGTGAGTAAATTCCACCCTGTTCCCATCAGCATCAACTGTTGCGATAACTCTGCCTTCATCATCATATTCTGTTCTTACAGCTCTGACACCACGTGGGTCAATAATATCGATCAATCCATGGTTTGAATTGTATACAAATCTTGTCATGTTAGCTTCCTGGTCAATGACTGTTACAAGATCACCATATGAATCATATTCATAATCAATTGAGTTTCCTTTCGGATCAGTAATTGTAACAATGCGACCATTTTCATCTCTGTCAAACAAAACACTTTTTCCGCCTGAATGAATAATACCATCAGAAGTAAAAGTGACAGTAATGTCATTGGTATCAATTATTTTTTCCAGACCATTATCTTTATGAATAATATATGTGGTACCATCTTTGGTCACCAGTTTATATCTTTTGGGATCATAAACTTGATATGTCTCCGAATCCACTAATTTTGCAGGACCATTATGATTTGTTAGTAAAACATTGTTGTTATCCAGAGAATAAAGATTAGAAAATGTGTTTTGTCCTTTTGTAAAAGCTGTTCTTGCTCTAAAAACAGGTACAAAATAATTGCCACCAGGAGAAACTGACAAATAAAATTTTTCGGTATTACCATCAGGAAAAGTGACTGTAACACAATGAGATGTTGTGCTTTGGATTTTATAAAAAATCATAAAAAATAACATCATAAACCTTTGATGCCAGCCTTCACCTAAAACTCTGCTGACATTTAATTTGATATTCGTCAAACCGAGTTTCCACCCAATACCATAATCTCCTTCTAATTTGTTTCTACTATCGTAATTTCTTGAAACTGTAATGGAAATACCTGAAACAGGGATGATCAGATCTTGAAAATTTAATGAAAAATTACCAATTTTTAAGTTGCCTTCAATAATATACTCTAAATAACCAAACATGATATTTCCGCTGATATCAATTACAGTCAGTCTAATGTCGTAAAGTCCATTTTCCATGTTCGTTGGATCCAGTCTACCGAGGACATTCTTCTCAACATTAGATGTTCCAGATGCAAACTCTACATATTTATTTTTCCCTTTTGGAGAATATTCCAGTTTATAGGAAGACAAATTTTCATCGATTACAGTGCCAATTATATCAGTTGGTTCTTTTATTTTTGAGCCATTTACAGGTTTAATGATATTGATTTGTGGATGTTTTGTATCTCCCGGTTTGAGTACGTAAAATATCTTTTCACTATAACCAGTATTTTCAGAATTATCTTCAGCCACTGCAAAAGCTTTGTATGTACCAGGAGACTGAGGTTTATACGTTGCCTTTCCAGATTCATCTAAAGACACAGGTGTGCCATTCACAGTCAGTGATTTGTTTATTACCTCTTCATTATCTGAAGCTTCAACAGTAAGTTTCACAGTTGTCCCAACATTTACGATTGAATCATCAATAGTGAGGGTGACAAGCGGTTTTGTGAAATCTTTATCCAGTTGATCTGGAATAACTTTTACATTGTAACGTTGCGTATCATATGCACCATCTGTATCTGTCACTTGAACTTCAACACTATAACTTCCTGTATTTTCAGGCTGCCATGAAATTATACCTTGTGAGGAATCAATGATCATTTGTTCTGGAAACTGATTCAAAGAAAAAGATAGGGTTTTATTATGGAAATGTGTTGCTTTAACAAAATATTTATATTGCTCTGATAAATGAACTTTCACAACAGGTCTTGAAGTAATAATCGGTTGCTCATTTGTTGAAACAATTAAATGAACAGGAGTGTCAGCAATTACAGAAGTGCCAGGCTCTGGTTGTTGTGATATAATATAACCTTCAGGAACAGTTTTGCTTTCTTGACGCTCTATTGTCCCTACCGATAGTTTATTAGATACGATAGCTCTTTGGGCATCCTCTTGCAATAAGTTAATAACATCAGGAACAGTTACAATCGTTTTTTTAGTTGCAACGACAAGATCAACAGCACAACCTTTTACAACAGATGCATCTTTTTCAGGGTTTTGGATTATAATTAATCCTTCATCTACTGTATTACTTGACAAATATGATATTGCTCCAGAACTTAACCCAATGGATGTTAATTTTTTTTGAGCGTTTTCAATTGTCAGACCTCTAACATCCGGTACACTAACCAACTCATTATTTGAACAAACGATCAAATCAATTGCTGTTCCTTCAGGGTGTGATTCTCCTGGCAATGGGTTTTGCGCAAAAACTTGATTTACTGGTTTATTATCACATTTTTGATAAGATATGTTTCCAGTAGAAAATTTTGCTTCAAGGATACTTATCTTTGCAGCTTCCAGATCTAACCCAACAAAATTCGGAACAGTGATGTTATTATGATTTGAAGAAATAGTGAGATCAATTGCTGTTCCTGTCACTGTAAAAGAACCACCAGATGGATTTTGACAAATAATGTGCATTTCTGGAATAGAATCACTTTTTTGATATGAAATTTTTCCAATCCTCAAACCAGCATTTGTTATCATGGTCTCTGCATTGGTATATTCCACATTAGTCACATCTGGGACAACGACAGTATCATCAATGTCACTGACTTCAATGATATATTGCTGAAGACAATAATTCTCATTGATGTCAGAAACCTTTATTGTAATCTCAAAGGATCCTTTTTCAGAAGGGGTCCACGTAATTAAACCATCTTCAGAATCAATTTTCATCTTTTCCGGGCTATCATCGAGGGAATATTGAAGGAGATCTCCATCTGGGTCTGTTGCATTAACATCATAGTTATATATTGTCTGGGTGGTTCCATGTAAAACAGGAGAGGAGAATATAACAGGTTCATGATTAATAGAAATTCTTTGCTGAGTGTCAGCGGAGGGCTTATTAAAAATCATGGTAGAAAAAAAGCATAACCCATCTCTATCACAATCACATGGCTTTCTTTTTTCCATTCCTTCTGGTTTGCCTTCAAAAAAAATACTTGTAACCTCAGAAAAGTGATCCTCATTTTTTGTCTTAGCATTAATAGTATATAAATAGATATCATTATTTGTTATAGAGTAATCTGTATATGATAGATTATCAGCCAGAGTTTCTCCTATCAGTGAAAATTGATCTGGCTTTGATCTGTTTGATCGATATATTTGGTATTTTTCAATATTGTTCTTAATATATCTCCACACCAGCATTATAGATTCGTTATCACTTTTTGCAAATACGTGGTATTCTGGTACAACAGAAATTGTTGCTGTATCAGCTTCTGATACTGTTTTTCCATCGCTAACTATTAAAGTAACAGTGTATTTTCCTTGAGGAATCAATACAGATGGTTTTTCAGCAGAACTTATTCCAAAAGGGCCAAACCATCTATATTGAAGTATATCATTATCTGGATCTTTTGAATTTGATCCATCAAGACTCAATAAACTACCAGCGGAATGATTTTTTGTAATTAATGAATAATTACCTGCATCAGCAATTGGGATTGCATTTTGTAGCGTTGATATTTGGGCAATAAACTTTTCGCCTAGTTCAACTTCTTTGATATGAAGTGTGGGTTTCTTATAGTTATTGTCTGAGGTAAAAACTCTTAAAGGAAGAAATGCATTATTTTCAGTATTATTTTTGGAATTTTTACTATTTAATAGCAAAAGTGCTTTTATCGCCAAAGCTGTATCATAAGCATTTTTATTCCAACTTCCTTTATTATATTTTTTCATTAAAAAATTGGATATTTTTTCTTTATTAATTTGAAAATGATTAGAGTCTGACATATATAGCGCATAAGTTGCAAGGCTTGTTTCATGAACAGTACTTCTGTTTTTTCCCCATCCACCATCGTTATTTTGATTGGCAACCAACAGATGATATAACTTACTGATCATGCTTTCAATGTTTACATCTTGTACTGAAAATGCAGCGCAATATGTATTTATAGAAATAATAATATGGGAAATATTATCGGAAGCAATCATTGATGAATGATTATCAATGTAATTGGTATAATATGTAATTGTATTTTTCAGAATTTCTTTTCTAAAGTATTTACCATTCGATAATGATTTTAAGGCAAAAGATGTATGGTATAAATCACTTGCTTCCTTTCTTTTTGCCCCCCATCCACCATCAATATTTTGAGCAGTTGCAAGCATTGTCATTAATATATTTCTTTTAGAATAATTGTGCGGTAAAATGGAAATTAACATAGACAATTCTTCAGTACTTATAGATTGACAAGTCATGGCCCAATCAATACATGATCGAATTCGTATAGAGGGGAATGACTTTAAAAGAGCAAAAGAATCAAGAACCTCATTTGATGTTTTAAGTTTAATTGATAAAGTTTCGAATGTCTTACCCCAATAGCCATCTTTACTTTGATTGAGTAATAACCATTGAAACCCATTATCTATTGCCATGGAAGTTTGTTTTTCAGTGGCGTGAGCCGATTTAATTGATACAGTTTTTATTAGCAATTTAAATAGATTTTCATAGTTGGCAGGATCCCATCGAAATTCTTGATTGAAATATCGAAAAGGAAAACTGTTAAATATCATTAAAAATATTAATAATTTAGCCATGATTTGATAGAATTTGCATTTTAAATTCATAAATTATTTAGCCTTTCTGAAAAGTATTATGGTTTTTCGGTTTTTCATTTAATTTTTTTACTTAAGTTATGCAGGTAATTGTCGGGGCTGTTTCCAGCCCACAAAACTGTTATCAGTCTAAACGCTCCCCAAAGAACCGTACATGTAACTATCATTACATATGGCTCAAGCATTTCTAAAGCCCTTTTTCAAGACCCAGCTTTCCAACCTTCCATCGGGCGTTTAGGGGAAGTGAATTTCATACAAGGAATGCTCGATTTCAGCAACCCCAAGAACAGCGTAGTTATTCAGGGGAGAGTCAACCACAAAATATGCGGGTACTGTATGCCGCATATAATTTTGTGGTTGGTCATCTTTCCCTCCAAATTCGAATTTGGGGGGAAAGATGACCTAAGCAATTTAGCAAGGCGCAAATGGCCGAAAGTCATGTATA
>Ga0272440_1002890_pt1 | contig 13139 bp, 13 predicted proteins | sample SSMMMBAug17_FD_192440 | JGI IMG/M metagenome (GOLD analysis project Ga0272440, IMG submission 192440) | Marine sediment archaeal communities from Little Sippewissett salt marsh, Falmouth, MA, United States - SSM-MMB-Aug17 | ecosystem: Environmental > Aquatic > Marine > Wetlands > Sediment ...
CAATTTTTCCTAAAATGGGGCATTTTTTTAAGCTTTCTAAAAAAGCAGGTTATATGGGCTTACCAAATATCAAGGCACTGTCTTTAGCGTCTCTGGAACAATGGCTTATAACGCATGATATCAAGCCTTATCGGGCAAACCAAATATTAAAATGGATTTACAAATATCATGCAGACAGCTTTCATGTCATGACAGATATTTCAATGCCATTAAGACAAAAACTGGCTGATAACTTTTGTATTATGTCTCCAACCATTGCGAAAATTCAATTATCGGTTGATGGTTCAAAAAAATATGCATTTCGTTTACACGACAATCATATTATAGAAAGTGTTTTGATACCCGAACGAAATCACTATACATTGTGTATTTCCTCGCAAGTTGGCTGTGCTCAGGGGTGTAAATTCTGTTTAACAGCAAAACAAGGCCTTATTAGAAATCTTTCATATGACGAAATTGTGTCACAAGTTCAGATGGTAATGCGTGATATTATGCCAGAGCAATCAATGCCACTGACCAATATTGTTTTCATGGGAATGGGGGAGCCATTGGCAAATTATGATCATGTAAAAGCGGCCATCAACATTTTGATCAATTCAAAATATGGGTATCAGTTTTCTTCTCGAAAAATCACTCTGTCCACTTGTGGTATTGTACCCAAAATGGTTTCATTGAGTCAGGAATTACCTGTATTACTGGCTGTTTCGTTAAATGCAGCTGATAATGAAACACGTAGTCATCTGATGCCTGTTAATCGAAAATATCCAATAGAGTGTATATTGGATACTTGTCGAAATTATCCCTTGCGATCTGGTCGGATGATTACCATTGAATATGTTTTGATTAAAAATGTAAATGATGCTACAACAAATGCTGTCAGGCTGAGTCAATTGTTACGAGGAATTCGCTCTAAAATAAACTTAATTCCATATAATGCACATATCAAAAGCAATTTTGAACGTCCAGATGAATCCACAATCGAAGCTTTTCAAAAAACCTTGATAAAAAATAATTATACAGTTATGATACGTCAAAGTAAGGGATCAGATATTTCAGCGGCATGTGGTCAGTTAATGTCGGAATTACGTTAAAATTTTGTTTGCAAAGACGTGATTTTCACGCTATGATAATAAAAATAAGCAAGCTATATTAAGAAGCAACACATGAAAAATAATGTATTTGAGTTCGTTCCTTTGATAGCAAAAAAGCGTATTTGGATTTTGACTAAGAGGTTTTTTTATGGAAAAAAGAAGAAGGACACGCGTTGAGTTTTCAACACAGGTCATTATTTCTGTTGAAGGCTCGGAGATTGCCACACAAGCCAATTCAAAAGATCTCAGTCTGAATGGCTTGTTTGTCGAATCCGATGAAGTATTAGATATTGGTACTCCCTGTCACGTAAAAGTTATTCTACCCGGCGGGGTCAATGAAATTAGTCTTGAAATGGATGGACGGGTGACACGACATGCGCCAGGTGGTTTTGGTGTTATTTTTGAAGGCATGGATCCTGATAGCTTTGCACATTTGAAAAATATTGCCATGTACAATTCTGAAGATCCCGATGCCATTGAAGATGAAATATTAAATGTGCCACTCCGGTAAATCTTTGGCCTCATGAAAGGGTTAATTCATATCTGTTGTGCGCCTTGTGCCATTTATCCGGTATCTTGCCTTAAAGAACAAGGTATCGATTTAATGGGATATTTTTATAATCCCAATATCCATCCATACCAGGAACTTGACCGCCGAAAACAAGCTTTGGTTCAATATGCATCCCATATTGACCTGAAAATTATTTATACCAATGATTACCCATTGGAACAATGGATTCAAAATATAACTTTTCGAGAACGTCATCGGTGCCGAATTTGTTATTTTGATCGTTTAAAAGGTACTGCAATTGTTGCCCGAAAAGGTAAGTTTAATTTTTTTACCACCACCTTGCTATACTCTAAATTTCAGAATCACGACTTAATTCAAGAAATCGGTAAAAATTTAGAAAAACAATATGGGGTAACTTTTTATTACGAGGATTTTCGTAAGGGATGGAAACAGGGAATTGAATCATCAAAAGAGTTGAATTTGTATCGGCAGCAATATTGCGGATGCATTTACAGCGAGAAAGAACGTTATTATAAGCCATAATTCATATGTTCACACAATTCATATATTTTATTGTCAGCCTCCTGATATATTCAACATATCATAAACCAGATTTTTATATTTTTTCAGATCATACAGCAATTGTACTGTTTAATGTCTTGTTTTGTATATTTATCATGCTCACCCGGTATTCATACACACAATTGGAAAAAGAAATTATTCAAGGCAATAGTATCTTTCATTATGAAACCCTGGACCGGTTGACATCACGTTTGACAATACTGGGATTATTGTTTTATACATTGGATATTTATGCCTTAAATTTGAAAAAATTCATCAGTTGGATTCCTCTGTTTCAAAGCATTCCAACGCTGTCAGCACTATGTTTTTTAATGCTATTTTTTTTCTATGTTTGTATTGTATTTTATTGGGAATACAATATATATCGCTTGCTTCACCCGGATAGCCCCTCACGCCTGGTTTACATTTATTCAAATTTATCATTCAGTCTCCCCATGTTATTGCCCTGGTTGTTCATTTCGTTGATAGGTGATGCCTTACAATTGCTGCCAGAATGCTCCTTCAAAATCATGCTGGACAGTGTGGTTGGCGAAAATATTCAATTTGTTGTATTGTTATTATTAATTGCTCTCTTTGCGCCCAAACTTGTCAAGTACGTGTGGCGATGTCAGCCCTTGCCTGATGGTATCCATCGCGATAAAATTGAAGCCACCTGTAAAAAAGCAGGTGTCAATTATTCAAATATTTTGTATTGGCCTATTTTTGGCGGTAAAATGATCACTGCCGGAGTAATGGGGCTCACCAAAAGATTTCGCTATATCCTTGTGACACATGCTTTGATTGATTCTCTCTCACTGGAAGAACTGGAAAGTGTTATTGCCCATGAAATTGGACATGTCAAAAAAAGACATCTTATTAAATATTTTATATCAGTGCTGTTATTTTCATTTATCATTGTGAATGTGGTGAACTCGGGGTTGTTTGTTTTTTATAAAATGCTGGGGGCAAATCATATTAATTTGGCCACGATGATGTTTACATGTTTTATGATTACTTTTCTGGTTTTGTATTTTCGGTTGATTTTTGGGTACTTCATGCGCAATTTTGAACGCGAAGCAGATATCTTCGCTTTTCAAATGATTGGCTCTGCTGCGCCATTGATATCAGCGTTTAATAAAATCACCTTCCACAGTGGACGACCGCCAACACAACCCAATTGGCACCATTTTAGTATTGCCCAGAGAATTGCCTATCTTAAACAATGTGAGGCAAATCCAGAATGGATTCATCGCCATGACCGCAAAGTCAAACGAAGCATGACTGCATACATTCTGGGAGTGGCTTTGTTCATTGGACTCAGTTTTCAGTTACCAGAACTTACAAAGAATGATCTATTCATCATGCATGCAGAATCAATTGTTGAAGACGCCATCGCCCAAGAACCAGATAGTGCAGAATTATATGACCTTTTGGGTGATGCTGCTTTATTAAACAAACATTATCAAAAAGCCATATATGCCTTTACAGTTTCATTACAGATCAATCCGGATAATCCTGAAATATTAAACAATCTTGCATGGTTATATGCTACATGCGAGCAGGAAAATTTGCGTAATCCCCAAAAAGCACTGAAACTGGCCAAAAGAGCGGTACAACTTGAATCCAAATACTATATTCTGGACACTCTGGCGGAAGCGTATTATGTTAATGGTTATTTTGAACAGGCAGTCAGACTGGCTGAGCAGGTAATAAAGATGGATCTAAAAAATCCAGAGTATTACCATAAACAATTGGATAAATTTAAGCAGGCACTGCTATAGGTAAATGGTACAAATTTCACATAATCTTGATAATACTGATTCTTCTGTGGTTCCAAAAACACTGTATATTGTTGCAACACCCATTGGTAACATTGAAGACATTACTATTCGTGCGTTGAAAGTTTTGAACCAGGTTGACTATATCGCTTGTGAAGATACGCGAGAAATCCAAAAGCTGCTCAATCACTATCACATAAAAAAGCCATTGATCACCTGTCATGATCATAATGAATCTCAGTGTGCAGAGACAATTATTGCGCATCTTGAAAATAGCAAATCAATTGCTCTTGTTTCTGATGCCGGCACACCGACAGTTTCTGACCCTGGTTTTCGGGTGGTTTCCATAGCTATTGAGTCTGAAATATCAGTCAAACCCATTCCAGGTGTATCTGCTGCAATGGCAGCTTTATGTGTCTCAGGCTTACCCACAGATGCATTTGTTTTTCAGGGGTTTCTTCCCAAAAAGCAAGGCAAGCGGCAAAAACTATTGAAACAGCTGTCTATGGAAACAAAAACCATTGTGTTATATGAATCTCCCAAGAGAGTGGCTACGTTAATCAATGAGATGGTTCAACATTTCGGTGACAGACAGGCGATGCTTGGGCGTGAGTTGACAAAGCCCTATGAAGAATGTATTCGGGGTAAGCTATCTGCGATTCATGCAGTTTTGGTGCAAAAAAAAGCAATCAAAGGGGAATTTACAGTTTTGGTTGCTGGTTATAGCAACAATAAAGTGACTGATGATGCCAGCCTGGTCATTCAGGTAGAAAAATATTTGAATGCTCATAATAATCAATCACTCTCGCACAATGTAAAAAATTTGGTGACATTGCTGGGGGAATCGCGGAAAAAAATTTACACTATCGCTTTGCAGATAAAAAATAAACCCAAAAGCAGTGAACATGAAATTAAACATACTATATCCAGTGATTTTGACAGTCCCTACAAAAATAGTTGATTTAACAATGCCCAAGCGCGTTAAGGGAATCAGTCAGTTGTCAAGAGAGACAGTTTTTATATCAGCTTATTTGAATAATCTTCAAATCCGGCATTTAAAGCAGGCCCCAACTGGCATGCCTGAGCCTGATAATGATGTATACTGGTCTGTCTCTCATAAGCCCAAATATGTCTGCGGTGTTGCTTCAAATCGTAAAATAGGTATTGACATTGAGGAAATGCGCCCACAACAAAAATCAATGTATGCATATGTGGCATCAGACGATGAATGGGGGGTTATGAATGATGCACCTTCAAAACGCGCTTTTTTTCGCTGTTGGACTGCTAAAGAAGCTGTCCTTAAAGCGGTAGGCACCGGGATTTCGGATCTACTAAAATGCAGAGTAATTGAAGATTTGGGAGAACCGGGCTTGCTATTGGATTATCACGATCGCCTATGGCGGATTGAACATTTTTATTTAAACCATCATATTGCTGCCATTATTCATGATGATGACATTGACATTCAATGGCAGGTGATATGAAATCTACAAATCTATTTTTAGCCAGAAAAAATGAAACATATCAAATTTAATGCGCTACATCTCAAGCTGATTGCAATGACAATGCTTGTCTTGTTGATCAATGCTTGCGGAACAGAAAAAAAACTCAAACCAGGACTGTTTTTGTTAAAATCGGATCAGGTGAAACAAATTCAGTGGGACGATGATCGCAATCTTGAAGGGCTTGACCAGTCTATTCTCCAATCAATTGAATATTATAAAAGATTGCCAGATAGATATCGCTTTAAGTATAACGATATCCAATATTCACCACAGGAAATGATTGCATCAATGTTGATTTTCCAGGAATTAATGGTCAATGCAGATACCAAGAATCTATCATCTCTTATTGATCAAAGATTTCATGTATTTGAAAGTCGTAATGACAATCAGCAGGCTTTTTTTACAGCATATTATGAACCTGTCCTGTCCGGGTGTACACAACGCTCCAGCAAATATTCTGTGCCTTTATATGAAATGCCCCCGGATTTAGCGCGTATCCATGTTGGGGATTTTGATTCCAGATATGATGGCGTGTGGATAACCGGTCGTGTTAAAGGCAAAGCATTTATTCCTTATGAAACCAGAGATGATATTGTATACAAAAAAGCCCTGGAAAGCCGAGCTGAAGTCATTGCTTTTGTTCAAAATCATATTGAATTGTTTTTTTTGCAAATACAGGGATCAGGTCAGGTTTGTTTTGAAAAGGATGGTTCATGTATTCGTGTGAATTATGCCGGACAAAATGGTCGGCCATATCGGGCTGTTGGAAAAATATTAACAGATAGTATCCCAAAAGAAAAAATGTCTCTGCAAGCGATTAAACAATATTTATATGACCATCCTGATGACATCCGGCGGGTTTTAAAGTATAATCCCAGCTATACATTTTTTAGAACTGTGTCAAAAGGGCCGCTGGGCAATATTCAGGTTCCTTTGACAGCTTGGCGGTCCATTGCAATGGATCACAGAATAATCCCCAAAGGCGGGCTGGCATTTTATCAAACAACCATTCCGGTGTATGAGAACAATACTGTAGTCAAGTGGAAGCCTACGCAATGTTTTGCCCTGGTCCAGGATACTGGTGGAGCAATTCGCGGACATGGGCGTGCTGATATTTTTTTGGGCGGTGGAAAAAAAGCAGAGTTGCTGGCTGGCCCAATGAAACAAGATGGACACATATTTCTATTTGTTGCAAAAAAAGCATGCATTGCGTTGCATAGCCCCTCAATTGATTAACAATTCCCGATTATTGCGAATATCGGGCTTACCATACAGATAGATTTATAATTTTTTTTTCATATTTTTATCTGTGAGATAGAAAGGAAAATATAATGGCAGAAACAGTAAAATTAATTATCGATGATAAAACAATTGAGCTTCCTGTAATTTATGGCAGTGAAGGTGAACGTGGCATTGACATATCTTCACTTAGACAGCAAACAGGTTATATTACAATGGATCAAGGTTTTCGCAATACAGGAAGTTGCATGAGCAGCATTACTTATGTTGATGGTAAAAAAGGTATCATGCGCTATCGTGGCATCCCAATTGAAGAACTGGCAAAACATTCATCCTTCAGAGAAACAGTATATTTGCTGGTCAATGGTGTATTGCCAACGCGTCAGGAAATACAAGATTTTTCCAGCCTGCTAAATGAACATTCAATGGTGCATGAAGATATGCAAACTTTTTATCAAAATTTTCCCAGATATTCACACCCAATGGGAATTTTGTCATCCATGGTAAATGCACTTCAGAGCTTCTATCCGGCACTGAGAACATCCTCAGATGAGGAGCGAATCAATCTCATTGTAACCCGACTCATATCAAAAGTACGCACATTGGCTGCAATGTCCTATAAAATTTCTCGGGGTCATAAAGTTATTTACCCGAAAAAGGAACTGAGTTATTGTCAAAACTTCTTGAACATGCTTTTTGACTCTCCAGTCAAACCCTATGAACTGGATTCCATAAAAGTTTCAGCACTGAGTAAATTTCTGATAGTACATGCGGATCACGAACAAAATTGTTCCACTGCTGCAGTTCGAATGGTCGGTAGTGGTCGAGTCAATTTGTATGCGGCAATCTCAGCCGGTATATCTGCTCTATGGGGCCGATTGCATGGCGGTGGAATTCAGGCAGCCATTGAAATGCTTGATAAAATAAAGTCATCTGAATCAACAATAGACAGTTTTATCCAGCGGCACAAAAACGTACATGATTCTTTTGAATTGGATGGCTTTGGGCACCATATTTATGAATCATTGGATCCTCGATCCAGGATTATGAAGGAAGTGTTTAAAAATTTGTTGGAAAAAATGGATGTTTCAGATTCATTAATTGATATTGCTCTGGAATTAGAACAAAAGGTAATGGCAGATCAGGAACTATTGTCTCAGAATTGTTTGCCCAATCATTATTTTTATAGCTCCCTGGTGCTTTATTTAATTGGCATTCCAAACAATATGCATACCCTATTATTTGCTATTGGCCGGTTACCAGGATGGATTGCCCAATGGAAAGAAGGCCATGACGACCCAAAATGGAAAATTGCCCGACCACGCCAGATATACATTGGGCCGGAAATGCGGGATTATGTCCCCATTGAGCAGCGATGAGTATAACAGTTGCCAGGATGCTATTGTGGAATTAATATAGTATTAGCGAGAAATAGATCTTGCTTTCACGAATATCTTGTGAAAATCCCAGATGGGGCAAATAATGTTCGCCAACATGATTGCCATAACGAAACTGGTATGCCACATCAATTGAAAACTGATCCAGCCATGTCCAACCTGTTCCCAGGCTGAATCCATATACATCATCGCCATTATTTTCTGATGGCATGGGATCGTAAAAAAAACCAAATCGAAAGGGAATCAACCTGCGTTTAACCGGATGGGTCCAGATATATTCTCCGCCAATACGAACCTGATACGTCTTGTCCAATTGAAATTCAGCCCGGGCTTGTCCGGATAATGGGCAGGTTTGATTACCATCTGTCCGAAGTAAAAAATGGTGCCAATGCGTTTCATAGAAATCAGCAGCAAGGTAGAAATTTTCATGGCACCGATATAAAATGCCAAGCCCATAAGTTATTGGCATTTCAAGGCTGGCCTTGTAAAAGGTACTTTCAGGTGTCGGTTGGGTTGTTTTTGATGCAGACTGGTAGGAATTCGTTTTTTGGATTTTCCGATGGACATCTGCATTAAAAGGTGTTTTGACAACAACACCCAGACGCCATTTTTCACTATTTTCCCAGATTATCCCCACATTTGCATTCCAGCCATCAAATGAGTTCCATTCTATCGTGTCCCTTGTTTCAATGTAAGGGCCATTATAATTGCCTTGGGATTCTAAATGAATTCGTCCCTGCCAGTCATCACCAATGAGGCCATCTTCCCAATAATTGATTGAAACGCCCAATGAAAGCCTGGGCTGTAATAGCTCCATGCACCAGGAAAGGCCCATTGCATAAAGATCACCTGTTTGTTCATATGTATAGTTTGCTGTGAAAGATTCAATTTCATTTTGATCATGAAATGGAAACTGCCATTGTCTTTTTAAAGAATACAATCGCTGGGCTGAAACTGCCAATACCATATTGGTTCCCAAAAATTCATAGGGATATGCGCCACTCAAATAATTGATTTTCAGATTGGAAATCGCTTCTTTCCCAGATGATTCTGGATAATAATCAAATTGATTGTTTTCTATCAGGCTGTCATGAGTAATCACCAGAGAAAGCTCATGCTGTTTCAAATGAATTAATGCTGCTGGATTCCATGATGATGCGGTAGCATCATCGGCAATACCGATAAATGCGCCACCCATTCCCATAGCACGTGCCCCTGATCCCACAGGATTGAACGAACAAGGCACCTCAATGGTTGGCGCACCTCCATGGCTTGTGGCACATAATATGGTCAGGATTAAAGCAATGGAAATACTGATATGTTGTGGTTTCCTAGACATATTCTTTAATACAAGCACTGGTTGAATTTCTTTCACCTGTTACGAAAGCGATTTTACTTGCGAATGCCATCATCTCGAACAGAATAAATAACGCTGAAATTGAGTGGGGGATGTTTCCACACATCAGGCCTGGGCAATAGATATTGTTCATCCACAGTTATCCAAAACAAATCAGGATTTAATTCTCTAAGACGGCCATCCTCAGGCGGAAATGAATGAATGGTAGGCGCATAGATTGTCTGGAAAATTCCCACACCATTTTTTCCATACCGATCAATTAGATAGTTTTTTGAAAAAGATCGTCTGGAAATATCATTTACTTCACAAAGCTGATGAATATCAGTATCAGATAATTCCATTAGAATTGTTTTTGATATGGACGATTCAGAAATCCTGAACAAACATCGTGATTCACTGCTGCCAGCATAGATAGTGGACAAACAATTCAAGCGTTTAAAGTATTGGGCAGACACAATAGCGGCTGTACGTCTGCCACCTGCCATAAAGGGAAGTCCATAGTATTCAAAGAATTTTTTTTGAATATCTTCAGCATAACGATCCCCTTTTTCATACAAATCTTTTGAAATATAACGCAAATCCCTTGCAAGCTCTTCAGCAGCATCCGCAATGGGCCAGTCTACACGCACATGAAAGTAGGTCAGACAGTATCGACTCTTATTTTTCAAAGCTGGATCCTGTTCAATTAACAGTGCATAATCAACAGGTAACATAAGGGTTAAGAAATCAAAAAAATTGGGGGAATCCATAAATTTCAATGTTCGGTCAAAATTCTTGGATATGGGAATATTTTTACTTTGAATCAGATTCTTTTTATTCACCCGGTTATCATTAAAAAATCGAATGTATTTTTTATGTTGAGTTGGAATGGAATCTTCAAGAAATATCACCAGACAAGAATTATGCAGCTGGTATTCAACATCAGGGATCCGGGCCCTGGGTTTGAGTTCACGCTTTTCGACAAATGGATATTCAAGCTGATTATTTTTAAATTCAAAGTATGAATCCACCAGCGTGTATTCCACCAGCTCTGTATGTAAAACATCAGATAAAATTGTGTATATAGTTCGCCTGAGCCTATTCTCCATGCTCAGGGATTCATGTCTTAAGCGTTGATTTGCCATAATTTCCTTGTCACGCCTCCTGCTCATTGTTTTAACAGAAGTTTTAATATTTAAATAAAATCGAATTCTACTGCAAGATGCATGCAATCTATTTTAAATTAATGATTTAGTGCTGCGACAGCCGGGAGCGCTTTGCCTTCCATCAGTGTCAAAAACGCCCCGCCACCAGTAGAAATATAATCAATTTGGTCCGCCTTGCCTGCCTGATGCAAAGCAGCATCAGTATCTCCACCACCTACGATTGTTAAAGCAGGTGAATTGGCTACACAGTGAATCATTGATTGCGTGCCATTTTTAAACGCTTCCATCTCAAAAACGCCCATTGGACCATTCCAAATAATGGTTTGAGAATTCTGAAGGGCTTCTGCATATAACAGACAGGTTGCCGGGCCAATATCTCCGATCATTTGCCCTCGCGGAATTTCTTTGACTGGAACTGAGCAAGTCATTACATCGGGCTTGATTTCCGATGCCACTATGGCATCTATGGGAAGATACACATGGATATTTTTCAACACAGATTGTTTTAATAATGAATGTGCTGCCCAAAGGCAATCGTCTTCAACAAGAGATTTCCCAACATTACAATCAAGGCTCTTGAGAAATGTATTTGCCATTGCACCACCGATGATGATTTTATTCACATGATTAATCATATTTTCCAAGGCGGCAAGCTTACTGGATACTTTGGCTCCACCAATGACAGCAGTTAATGGTCTTGCAGGATTATTCATGGCTTTTTGAAAGTAATTCAGTTCCTTTTGAAGTAAAAAACCTGCTGCTCGTTGTGAAACATGGCTGTTGATGGCATCAACAGAAGCATGTGAGCGATGAGATACAGCAAAGGCGTCGTTGATATAAATATCACATAAGGACGCCAATGATTTTGCAAACCCTGTATCATTTTGTTTTTCACCCTTATGAAATCTGAGATTCTCAAGCAATAATATATCGCCTGATACCATTTTGTCTACAGCCGCTTGAACATCAGATCCTACACAATCAGCGGCTAACTGAACCGATTTACCTAAAAGTTTGGATAACTGATGAGCAACTGGTTCAAGACTAAATTTATTGTCAGGAGCCCCTTTGGGGCGTCCCAGGTGGGATGCCAGTATAACTCTTGCATTGTTTTCAAGGGCATATGAAATTGTTTCAAGGGCACCTTTTATGCGAGAATCATCGGTTATTGTTTTATTTTCATCCATGGGAACATTGAAATCTACACGGATGAGTACACGTTTGTTTGATAATTGAATGTCTTGTATGTTTAACATTTTTGGTTCCTTCCTTTGAGTTATTGGTTGCTGGCCAGAAATCAGGAATAAACATTGTTTTTTTTTACATGCGTCCTATTTGTCAGTTAGAGTAAACAGGTACTCTCAACTTTTTTTTCTTCTAATTGCTTAGCAATTCTCTGAAAATAACTTCCCCATTATTGATATTGTTCGTTTTGAGGTAATTGTACTGTAGAGACGTAGCATGCTACGTCTCTACACGACCTTATTTTTTTTGTACGATCAATAAAAATGAGTATGTTATTTTCAGAGTATTCCTTATGTTGTTTTTCATAACGTCTTTTTGATTTCACATATATCATCATAGCATATTCTTTTTCATGCGTTGCTGCAAGATAAATATAAACATATTATAATAATTAATGCGGGCGCATTTCAAAAAAAGGGGCATTTTCTTGAAATTTTCGGCAGCTTATAATCTGAGCCGCGCGTGTTAGCAAGCGGGACTGTACTTGAAGCAAATATCAAACAGGCTTTCCGAAAATGCACAAAAGTTAGGCTAATCTAAAAATTGCCTGAAGGGCACTATGTTCCCCCAACTTGTACTACGCCCTTTCTTTACCTTCCATTATCCATGATTCAATTGCGGTTGGCATAATGTTACCTCCTTATATTTGTTTATGTTGTTCTTAATAACGTATTTTTGTTTTTACATATATCATCATAGCATATTCTTTTTCATGCGTTGCTGCAAGATAAAAGATAAACATATGATAATAATTAATGCCAGGTGCATCAGGATCCAGCTTTGACAGAGGTTTGATACCGGTTTTTGTTCGGAGGGCGAACATAAGATTCGTTCCTACATTGGTTTTGCTCATAGGTTTGATACTGGTTTTTGTTCGAGGCGAACATAAGGTGTTTGCGAACCTATGTCCGTGGCAAACGTTTCTAATTCATTTTTGAACATAGGTTTGATATCGGTTTTTGTTCGTCGGGCGAACATAAGGTTCGCCCCTACATTGGTTTCGGAAATTGGTTGGATCTCGATTACTACGATCTACCCGAAAATTTATGATCGCTTACTTATTCAATTAAATATTTAATTTATGATGAAAAAAAAATCAGGTTAAACACATTGGAACGATTTCGATTCCTCTTGAAAAGGGGAACTAATTTTTGAAAATTTTTTATCAATCATTGATTATTTAGTACCATCTTAACCCTGTTAAAATGGTACGATGATACCATTCTAACCCTGTTAAAATGGTATTGCCATACCTTTTTATTTGACTTTAAATCCAATAAATCATATAATACAGAAATGAATTACAAATC
>Ga0272440_1002891_pt1 | contig 13136 bp, 13 predicted proteins | sample SSMMMBAug17_FD_192440 | JGI IMG/M metagenome (GOLD analysis project Ga0272440, IMG submission 192440) | Marine sediment archaeal communities from Little Sippewissett salt marsh, Falmouth, MA, United States - SSM-MMB-Aug17 | ecosystem: Environmental > Aquatic > Marine > Wetlands > Sediment ...
TGCCGCTTGCTAACGCGCGCGGCTCTGAAATTTTCGGCAGCTTTTAATCTGAGCCGCGCGCGTTAGCAAGCGGGACTGTACTTGAAACAAATATCAAACAGGCTTTCCGAAAATGCACAAAAGTTAGACTAATCTAAAATTTGCCTGAAGGGCACTATGTTCTAAAAAAATAAAAGAATGCACATCAAACTATTAAAAGGAGACGCTATGACAGTCAAAAAAACCTTAATCATTATAATCTGTATTTGCTTTCCTGCAATTTCGGTACATGCTGGAAAAGTTTACAAACTGGGGTTGTCCCTGGCTATTACAGGACCAACATCAGATGCTGGCAACCCTTACTCAAAAGGCGTTGAAGATTATTTTCGCTTTGTAAACGATATGAAACTACTTGGAAATGATACAATCGATTGTATGATCAAAGATGATCAATACAAAACGGCTGTCACAAAGCGCAATTTTGAAGAGTTTCTTGATGAGGAAATTGTGCTGTATTTGAATTATTCTACAGGAAGTACACTGGCCCTGAAGAGAGATTTTGAAGAAGTTCAAATACCGGTGATTCCGGCATCATTTCATGCAGGAAATACTGTTAACTCAAAATATATCTTTTTGCCCATTGCTTCTTATTCTGAACAAACATTAGGATTGGCGGAATACATTGCCAGACATAATTTTGGCAGCACAGTGAATGTCGCCATGTTTATCCATCCCTCTGCTTTTGGTCGCGGCCCGGTTGAAAATGTTCAAAAAGCCATTAAAAAAGGACTGAATATTAATATTGTTGAAGTTGTTGAGCATGGTAAAGATCTTGATAATACGCCGATGCTCAAAAGATTAATGAGTAAAAAAGTTCAGTTTGTTATATGTCAGACCATTCAGTCACCGGTAGCAATCATGCTCAAGGATGCCCAACGATTAGGAATTGCCGCTTCATCATTTGGTCAAAAAGGAAAACTGACATTTCTGGGCGCACATTACACAGGCGGCAACGACCTGATTGCGCTGGCTGGAACAGCCGCAGAAAACTTTTTCTGGACAACCGCTTATTCTTTGACCTCAGAAAAAAGTGTGGGCACGTCCGCACAACTGACATTGGCAAAAAAATACAAGCGTGATATCAAAGCTGCCAATTCTCACAATTACACCAATGGCATCATGGTTGCTCAGGTGGCCACAGAAGCTATGCGACGATTAAAAATTAAGGACATGGCTGTCAATCGTAAAAATATTTATAATACGCTTAATGCCATGAATGGCTTTAATGCCTTCTATCCAGTCACTACTGTCGGGCCTGTCACTTTTTCTAAAGATGATCGGGCCGGGGTGGATTCTTTACAATTGTATACAGTTAAAAAAGGACAATTCCATTCTGTGGGAACACCTTTTCGATCTGAGTTTATAAAAAAGATTAAATAATGCAAACAGAAAGATTTCTTTTACATGTTAACAATATCGAGGTTGTTTACAATGACATTATTCAGGTATTGCGTGGCGTCAGTCTGAATATTCAACACGGAAGTATCGTTTCTTTACTGGGAACCCAATGGCGCAGGGAAAACAACGTCTTTACGCGCTATCTCAGGGCTTTTAAAGCCGGAAAATGGCTTTATTCGTGAAGGGGCAATTACTTTTCTGGGTGAAAATATAACCAATCTTTCAGGCACAAATATTGTAAAAAAAGGCGCAGTCATGGAACCTGAAGGTCGTCGCATTTTTATACATCTCACAGTTGATGAAAACATTCAGGCTGGCGCGTTTACCAGAAAGGATGGTCACAAAAAAGTGCGTACTGATATCGAACGTATGTATGCTTTGTTTCCACGGTTGACTGATGTTTCCAATCGTATGGCAGGTTATTGCTCTGGTGGGGAACAACAAATGATTGCCATTGCCAGAGCCATGATGGCATCACCAATCATGCTCATGCTTGATGAACCTTCTCTCGGCCTTGCACCTTTGCTTGTGGATGAAATATTTCAAAATATTCAGAAAATCAATCAGGAACTGGACACCACTGTTTTGATTGATCATACAGGCGATTTGGGGCAGTTTGATGATGATGGTTTCTTGTTTTACAAAGGCCGAAAGCCAGAAAAAGAGTTAATTAAACCCGGCGGAGAAAATGTTTATCCGGCTGAAGTTGAAAATGTTATTTTACGTCATCCGGCAATCAAAAATATACTGTTGTTTTTGGTGTGCCTGATCCTAAATCTCTGGATTTATGCTAAAAATGGTTTAACTCAATCAGCGAAGGATTTTGCTGAGAATAACAATATTTTTTGGTCGAACGATAACGATTTGAATGCATTACTTTACATTGCCAATCTTCGCCAATTACCTGTTGACTAATAATTTACAGCGGACAACCGAAGGATTGAAAGGTTATCCATGAAAAAATTTATAACATACATCTATCCTATGATTTGCTTAATGGCCATAAATGTTTGGGCTGACAATAATTTTTTGAAATCAATTGATATGATGATCTTGAATGGAAAATATGAAAGCGCGATTTTAGAACTCGACAACTTACAAACCCAATTTAAATCGGCATCAAAGGAATCTATTCAAATACACCTGTTAAAAGCCAACGCATTAAAAGCACTTGGACGACATAGACAGGCCTTGAATATATTGTTGCCGTACAGGTCTATAATAAATCAATATTCGCCTGAAATTGCCATACGGTATTATAACACATTAGGCAGTATCTATTCATATCTTTCCATGCCATCGGAATCCTCAAGCTTTTTACAAAAATCATTGAACATATCAAAACAATTCAGTGACACGCTGTTGTATTGTGAAACACTCAATGAAATCGGGTTACTCTATTATGCACATCTGGATAAAAATCATCATTATCAGTTGGCGATCAATGCATTTAAGGAGGCAATTAAGTTTAGCAGACAATTATCAGATAATAATTTTCGTGCGCGGTTATTGATCAATCTGGTAAAGGTATATGTCAAAAAGAATTCTCCAGTTCATTCCAAAGAGCAAACGCAATCCTTAGAAGATGCAAAGGATTATATTATTAAACTTTCTGATACTTTTCAAAAGGGATTTTTGATGCTTGAAATTGCAAGACTGTACGAATTGATTGCATTGAATACCAATAAGGATCGAACAGACAGAATTCATCAGGCACATCGAATATATATGGAAACTGAAAAAATAAATCGAAAAATCAGGGATAATCGTCTGGCGTCAATATTGTATTTTCAAATGGGGGGATTATATGAAAGAGCAAAACAATTTGATGATGCGATCCCCCTCACACAAAAAAGTCTATTTTGGGCCCAACAAACAAATGATATGTATGCATTATACCAAAATAACTGGCAGTTGGGACGTCTATACAAAAAAACCGGCAAAATTAAAAAGGCGATCAATCACTACAAGAAAGCAATCCAGCAACTTTCTCCCATTCGTAAAGAGATTTATCATCGGGAGCTGACCAAAAAACATGTTTTTGATCAAAAAATAAAACCTGTGTATCTCGAGCTATCAGAAATTTACTTCAATCTTGCGGCATCCGAACCAACCCAAATCAGTCATGAAAAGTATTCAACATATATAAAGGAAATCTGGCAGACAATGGATCAGGTAAAAATTGCCGAGCTGGAAGATATTTTTGATGATCCATGTGTAACAACCCATAAAAAGAAAAAGAACTTACAGCTCAATAGTGATTTGGGAGATGTTGCTGTTATATATTTTATTCCATTTTCAAAAAATCCAGCATTGATCATGCATTTACCAAACGGTTTCAAACACTTGCGTTTGGATATTGATACAAAGTCTTTCAATACAATGATCTATCGGCTTCGTAAAGATATTCCCGGCTGGGGCCTTTTTGAAAAAGATGCGGCAAAATTATATGAGCTTATTATTGCCCCCCTGTATAATGATCTGAAACGCCAAAATATTAAAACACTGGTGGTTGCATCTGATGGTGCCATGCGCCTGCTGCCATTTTCCATATTTTTCAATCCCCGAGATCAGTTTCTTATAGAAGAGTTTGAAATCGTAACAATACCCGCCCTGCATTTAACACGAATGGGTAAAACAAATCGACAATCGCCCAATGGATTGCTCTGTGGTATTACTCAGGCACGTACAATTGGTAAATTGAAATTTGATGCGCTACCCCGCATTTCAAAAGAATTGGAAACAATCAAAAGTATTGTTCCGGGTGATGTTTTCATGGATGAAGAATTTACAGTATCTCATCTGCAATCAAAAATTTCAGAAAATAAATATTCTATTGTACATTTGGCCACCCATGGTGAATTTGGCAGCATACCTGACAAAACATTTCTGGTGACCCATAACAGCAAATTAACAATGAACAGTCTGGAAAAATTGATTAAACAAAACAGTTCCTCAACAATAGATCTTTTAACGCTCAGTGCCTGTCAAACAGCTATTGGAGATGAGCGCGCTGCATTTGGATTGGCTGGCGGCGCAGTGAAAGCAGGAGCAAACTGTGCTATTGCAACATTATGGTCGGTTGACGATTATGCATCACAAAAAATAATTTCAGAATTTTATCGCAATATTTACAAAAAAAATTATTCTAAAGCCAAAGCCATGCAGCAAGCGCAATTAACGTTAATTGAGAAAATGCAATTCTGGCATCCGGCAGTTTGGAGCGCGTTTCTGGTTATTGGTAATTGGTATTGATTTGTGCTATGATTCCGATTATTATGAAATAAATTTTCAAAAGGAAATATCATATGATAAAATTATTAATCATTTCTTTGCTGGTATTGGATGCTGTTATTATTATCTTGTTTGTCATATTCATGCGGAGATTTGTTCGTCATGACCATGCGGAAACCATTGCCAAAGAACAACTTGAAGAAATCTTACAGCCCACCCTGACTGAAGCCAAATCCATTTCCTACAAACTGGAAGTTTTACTTAAAGAAAAACAAAAACTTGTTACAGCCTTAACAGACAGATTGGACCAAAGGATATCGAAGGTTAGTGCTGTTTTTGAACAACCGGTCAAAAAAAGGGAACGTCCTGTTAACAATAATTTGAATAATTATACTTCCAACACGGGAAAAAGTACAAATTTTAAAGAATTTCAGGATAATGTCATTCGTTTATCTCGCCAGGGAATGCCTGCGGATCAAATTGCTATTCAACTGGAAGTCAGTAAGAATGAAGTGGACCTTGTGTTATCATTAAGAAAGAATATTGAACAGGTCCGAGATATTACTGAAGAAATGGAAAAAGAAGATAATTTTGAAAAAATGACATTTAACCAACCTGTGAATACAAAAAAATCACCATTAATTAAAGATATTCTTCAAAAGAAAGCGCGAAAAACATCACGCATTCCACCTTCAAAATCATCAAATAAAACAAATCAGAAAAAAAGTGGAATTACGTTTGAATCACGTCCCAATTCTGATGCCATCAATGCAGATGAAATCTTAAAATTATCCAGAAGCGGCCTTCAAAAAGATGCGATTGCCAGAAAGTTGGGCATTGCCACAGGTGAAGTTGATCTGGTATTAAATTTAAAGAATAAATTTCAAACAATCGGGCAAAATTATAATAAATTGAATGCATATAAATAACACGATTATAAAACATTGAGGTCTTATGATTCGAAGTCTTCAAGATTTGATTGTACAACATCGGGCATCGATCAGTACGCAAAACAAACAAAATAGTACCGGTTTATCCCTTCAAAAAGGTGATGTTGTCAGCGGGAAAGTTTTGGACTTTAATCGTTTTGGTCAGGCAAAATTGTTGGTACAGGGTAAACAACTTACCGCCCAGACCTCTGTAAATCTTGCCAAAGGACAAACCGCACAATTTCGGGTAGAACAAACCCAGCCTCATTTCATTTTTAAGGTTTTTGATTCATCAAACCTACAGCAAAGCATGACGCAATTGATCGGGGGAGCTGCCATGCAGGCATCACCATTTCAATTGTTTAATGACCTGTTTCACATGATGAAAAACAATCCGGAAAAGTCCAATGAAAAACTCATGATCCAAATGATGCATCTTTTTTCTCAGTTGGCGATCAAACCCGGAGATTCAATAACACCATATTATTTAATGGCTTTTCTTCAACGATCTGGATTGCTGTGGGAGAATAAGTTAAAACAATGGGCTGCATCACAAAAGAATATATCATCAGAAAAATTTAAAAAATTCATTCAACAGGATTTGAAGGCACTGACACTTGATACATATAAAAACATGCATGATGACAATATAGAACTCAAACTGGGCCTTGAACAAATGATAGAACAATTTGAACAATGGCAATTATTCAATCATAAAACATTGACAGAGCATGGAAAACTATATTTTATGCTGCCATTATTGTTTGGCAATGTGTTTCACACCGGTGAATTGTTGATTGATGTCTCAGATATGAAAAAAGGGGGCAAGGACGCATCATCATCCATGTTAAAAACGACATTGCTGTTGAAAATGTCACGCATAGGTCCGGTAAAAGTTGAGGCTGTTCTATTACAGCGTCAATTGCGTATTGAATTCTGGCTCAGTCATCAGGATACGATTGATTTGTTTAAAAAACATGAAATCGATTTAACAAATGCACTGGCGATTCATGGTGTTAATATCCAGTTAATGCAATATCATCTTACAAATGAACAGGATCTGAATGAAATGTCCTTATTGCATGATATCTCACGAACAAGTCAACATTTAAGCACTTTTGCCTAGGATATCGCTATTCAATATTTTTCATTGTCCGGTTGCACAAGCCAATAAAAGGAAATCAAATCTATGAATCAAACCCAAAAAGCAGTTGCCTTAAAATACAACAAAGGTGTTGATAAAGCTCCTCGAATAACAGCAAAAGGCAAAGGGTATATTGCTAAAAAGATAATCGCACTGGCAAAAGAAAATGATATCCCCATAAAAGAAGATCCGGATCTGGTGCATGTTTTATCAGAACTTGATTTACAAGAGCAAATTCCGCCTGAATTATATATGGTTGTTGCTGAATTGCTTGCATTTGTTTATCGGATGAATAAGGAAAAAGGATATATACCCAAAAACTAATGATTACTTACTTAAATTTATTTTCAGCGTTTTCCATCGTTAACTTTTTTTGAAGACCATTTATCAAGCGCGTCCCCAATTTCATGCACGACCGATTTCCAATCATGAATATTTTTTTGTCGAAATAAACGCATATCAGGAAACCATTGACAGCCATCTGTGTTTGAAAACCAGTACCAATCGGATGAAATGGGCAGAAATACCCAGACAGACTTACCCATCGCACCGGCCAGTATCGCTGTAAAATTACTGATAGAAATAACCAGATCCATTGTTTGTATTTGTGATGCCAAATCATCAAGGCTTTTGGTGGGATCAATGTCCGGGTCATTCATAATTTTGATATTCAATTTATTTTCAATTTGTTCTATTTCTTCCAGGCTATCATTATCTTGAAGATTATAGAATTGTATATCTGGAATTGACAGGATCGGTTCCCAGAATTCAAGATTTATAGACTCAGTTTTACTTGCCCAGGATATCCCCACTTTCATCTTATTATCTGAGTGATAATAACGTGCATTCAATTCTTTTACGCTGAGGGGATCAGCTTTAAGATAGCCATTATGTTGGGGAAAATGATCAAATGTTTTTCTTAACAACCGCATCAGACTGCCTGATGGGATTTGAAAATTGGCATCTGCTAAAAAAGACTGTTCTTCAGGTGAACGATATTTTGAAGGGACAACAACCGCTTGATGAAAAGATCTTTTGAAAAGTGGAAATAATCCAGGCGCGCATTCAATGGAAACCTGTCTGGCCTTTTGCAATAAATCTGGAAATACACTGGCAAAAATTATTTCCTGCTCTATTCCCTGTTCTCCCCACACAAATATATGTTTATCATTCAGATCTGTGCCATTCCAAAGATCTTGTGTCAGATCAGGTTTAATATTTACACCATTTTTTAACCATCGCCATTCATATTCCTCAAAACCTTCTGTTAAATTACCTTGTGTTAATAATATATGTGCCCTGTTTTGATGTGCTTCATCACATTTTGGATTCAACTGTATCACTTTTTCGTAATATGCTATGGCCGGGGTGTATTGACCCATTTCAGAAAAAATATTTCCGAGATTAATGCAGGCCTGTATATCATCAGGATAGTCTTTCAACATTTGCTGAAAGACAGTGAGTGCCTGATCATACAGACCGTGTTCTTTCAGAGCAATACCATAGTTTATGGAAATTGATCGTTGATTATTTGTGTAATTTAATGCCTTTTGATATGTTGCAAGGGCCTGTTCCAACTTGCTGGCCTGTCGATACACATTGGCCAGATTAAAAAGATACTCACCATTTTCAGGAGATAATGCACAGGCCTTATTCAGGCAATTGATTGCAAGATGATTATGATGTTGCCTTGCTGCAATCACGCCATAAAAATGCCATAGTTGTGGTGACGAAGGATTCTGTTCGAGTAATGGTGCAATACATTGATGGCTTTCGTTTAGTTCATTATTTTTGTAATGTTGAATCGCTTTTTGCAATGCGGGCATAAGTAAACCTTAATTTGATTTATGAATGTCTCTTTTTTATCTAATGAATGAAGAGCCGTTCATCTAGTTCGGGGACGCAAAGTGTCCCAAATGCATTCCCACGCAAAGCGTTGGAACGAGATTTCGTAATATTTTCAACTGCTTTAAAAAAAACAAAACTTATAGACCTATGCGTTATCTATCATGATAAAATTCCTGATATACCTGTTGAATGTTTATCCCATTTTTTTGGGCCAATTGTTGACAGCTTTCAAATTCAGGCGTTAGTCTGATAGAATCATCAGGAAGTACCATTTCTTTGGCATTGATATTTCCCCATTTCGTTTGAACAGTTTTTATCTGACGTTTCAAAACTTTTCTTTGAACAATCTGATAACGTACCCCTATTGTTGATGTTTCCTGCAAGACCATATCTGTCAATCGGGGAATATCTGCAGGAATACATATGACCTGTAATTGATGACCGCTTCGATTTTTTTTCATATGAACCGGTGAAACTAAAACATCCAACGCATTGGCAGACATCAATTTTGACATCGCATAACTTAAACACTCAGGTGACATATCATCAATATTGGTTTCAATAACCCCCACAGATTCACAAATTGAATGTGCATGACAATCATTGTGACGATTTCCCAAAACAATACGTAAAAGATTTGGACGATCTGGCAGACAACGTGATCCCGCACCATAGCCGGTTTTTACAATATTCATTTCAGGAACTGGGCCATATGTATCTGCCAGACATTTTGCAAACAGGGCACCTGTGGGTGTCACCAATTCATGTGGGATATCAACACCATAGACCGGTACACCTGTAAGAATATTCAATGTTGCCGGTGCAGGAACAGGCAAACGTCCATGTTGGCATTCAACAAAACCTTTGCCCATCGGCAGCGCGGAAAAAACAATTTGATCAATCTCCAATGCTTCAAGGCCACAGGCTGTTCCAACAATGTCTACAATGGAATCGACAGCACCAACTTCATGAAAATGAACTTTTTCAACATCTGCCCCATGAATGTGCGCCTCAACAACTGCCAGTTTTTCAAACATGGCAATGCTTTTTTTCTTAACATTATGTGATAATTGACTTGTTGAGATTAAAGCGCGGATATCAGAAAAATGTCGTATGGGAGATGCACCTGTGTGAACAATGGCTTTATTTCCTGAAACCCCCATATACTTAATGGGTTTTATTTCAATGCGTGTATTTTCGATTTTCAGCGCATGAATCATATCATTAATTACTGATACTGACAGACCCAAATCAAATAAGGCCCCAAGAGTCATATCTCCACTAATACCTGCAAAACAATCAAAGTATGCGATCATGTCTTTCCTGTCGTTTCAGGTAAATTCCAAAAAAGAATATACCAATTATTATCCATGATTTCCGGAAACGAAAATTCACTTCTATTCATAAAGTACAACATTCCAACAATACTTGTTTTAATTGTTCAAGGTGAACAGGCTTACTAATGTAATAGTCCATCCCTTTTTTCAAATATTGTTCCCGTTTTCCCAAAATTGCATCAGCAGTCAATGCGACAATTCTGGGTTGTTGTTCTTTCGGAAAATTTTGACGAATATGTGCGGTGGCTTCAACGCCATCCATTTCAGGCATGTTGATATCCATAAAAATAACATCATATGTCTGTTTTTTTAATGCATCAATCGCTTCAACACCATTTGAAACAATATCTGGCTGCTTGTAACCAATTGATTGGAGCAAATGTTTGATGATTTTCTGGTTTGTCCTGACGTCTTCAGCAACAAGTATACGTAGTTGCTTTTTTGGAGGAGGATTCCTTTCAGTTTCATCCATGTGATTTGCGAGTGTCTCAGAATTTTGCTGTTCGTTTTTATTAAAGATTTTGATCAGCTCATCCAGTAACAAAGACTTTCGAATTGGTTTTCTTAATATTGCTGAAAATATTTTATCGTTATCTTTGCATTCAACAAGTAAGCTTGAATTTAATAAAATTATGGGCAGATTTTGATTTTCAGAAAGTCCGCGAAGTGTTTTTCCAAGTGTGATGGCATCAATTGCAGGTGTGTCAATATCAATGATTGCCAGATCAAATTTTTTATCAGAAATCAGTTTTGAAATGGCTTTTTCACCGGACAGCTCACAATGAGATGTGATTTGCCATGTTGCTAAAGTTTTGCTGATCATCTGGCAACTGAGCTCACTTTTATCAACAATTAGAATACGCTTTGGTAAAATATAATTAAAAACAGGTGCTTTTTTTTCTTGCAGCACGATTTGAGATTTAATCGTAAAAATAAAGGTTGACCCTTTATCAGGTGTACTGACAGCCCAAATTTTTCCCCCCATCATTTCCACCAGCCTGTAACTGATGGACAGGCCAAGTCCTGTACCACCATATTTTCGGGTTATCGATGTATCGGCCTGTTGAAATGGTTGGAATAATGTTGATAATAACTTTTCCGGAATACCAATACCTGTATCTTTTACAGAGAATTTTAAGACAACATTATTTTGAAATCGTAATTCTGTTGACACGGAAACCAGCACATGTCCATGATTTGTAAACTTGATGGCATTACCAGTTAAATTAATTAAGATTTGTTTTAACCGGGTGATATCACCGATAATAGAATAAGGGACATCTTCATCAATGTGATAGAACAGCTCAAGCTTTTTTTCATTTGCTTTAGTAGATAACAAGTCAACCACATCCTCAATAGATGCGTGCAAATTAAATGGTTGTTTATCAATATACATTTTATCAGAATCGATTTTTGAAAAATCTAAAATATTATCAATAATTGACAGAAGTTCATCTCCGGAAATGCGAATGGTTTCTAAATAATTGCGTTGTTTTGTATCCAGCTTTGTTCGTAACAACAAAGTAGTCATTCCGATGACACCATTCATGGGGGTACGAATTTCATGACTCATATTGGCAAGAAATTGACTTTTGACCTCATTTAACCGAATCAACTCTTTAATTTGAAGGACGCGATCGGAATCATCCCGAATCTGGATAAAAGCCAGTAATGTATTTGATACAGGATCTTTAAATGGACGGATTGAACACCCCTGACGCATAAAACCATCTGCAAATCTCTTGTCTGGTAAAGGAATAAAATGGGAATGTAATGCCTGAGATATGATACGGCTGGCTTTATTTTGGATTGTATCCTTAATCAATTTCACAGCATATGTATATTTTTGTTCCTGAAAAAGCTGTTTCAAAGTGTTTGCATTTTTTTGTTCACAAGAAAGTCTTGTTTGAATCCAAGTGTTCATATATCTGATAACATGATTTTCATCTACTATGAGAATACCATAGTCAAGATGTTTATAGAAATGATCATATTCAAAGCTTTCTTGTTGATTCATATTTATCCATAACCTCTTTCAACTTGTCAAGGTTGATTGTTTTTTCAATAAACAAATTTGCCCCTGATTTCAACACACGTTCTTGTACAGGTTTTTGAAAATTGGAACTGAGGATTGATATAAAGCAATCATTATCTTTTGCCCTTATTTCTTTCAACGCTTCCTCTCCACCAATACCTGGCATTAATAAATCAAGAAAAATTAAATCAGGATTTTCTGTTTCATGTAATGATATGGCCTCTTCGCCTGTTGATGCTTCATAAATAATTGATTCATCATATCCCATTTCAACCAATAATTTTTTGGTCGTGTTTCTAACAAAGCGAGAATCATCAACCAATAAAATTTTTTTCATATATTACTCCCCATAAAGTAGCTTGTTAATAATGGCTTCGATTTCTGAATAGGTAATAATAAAAAGAATTTTCCCTTCAATATCGATTCCCTCGACAGCAAAGGCCCCCTCACCAACACAATAAATATTATCTGCAGATTCATTTTCTGTTTTAATGATTTGATTAGATAATTCAATTTCTGGCATCTGGTAAAACGTTTCGATTTCCGCCATATTGCACATTGAGCTTCCAACAGCATTAATAATGACGTTTCCGACTTCAGCAATCAGCTCGCGTTCCATACTGCCAAAATCGGGTTCGCAGGTATCTGGATATCCCATCAATGTGCTGATAATGGTTTTACCACCAATCAAAGGAAATGAAACAATTCCCCTTCCGGTCATATCGCCTGAAAAGCATTGTATGACATTGACATATTCATTGTTTTGCGGTTTGCCTAGATACACATCCAATTCATTTAAGGAAAAAAAGAGTAATGTTGGTACAGAAAGCTTTATCTCCTTGTTTAACATATCAGAAAAAGAAACCGCCGCTTTACCTATACCTGTATTAATCATCTCCTGTAAAACATCTCTTTTTTCATCTAATATTTCCATGGAATCTCCATATAATTTCCGGGTGTGAGCTGCACCAAAAGCAAAAAGGATTAAGTTTTATGTACAAATATACTAAAACCAATGAAAATCAATAGTTGTAAAAATGCACTTAGGAAATCTCGGATAATAAGTTCCTCATTTCAGAAAGAGTAAATGCTATTCTTTTTTGAACCAGGATTACACTGAAGAAGATGAATAAGATGAAATGAGACACTTTTAATTCATCTTATTCATCTTC
>Ga0272440_1002892_pt1 | contig 13134 bp, 15 predicted proteins | sample SSMMMBAug17_FD_192440 | JGI IMG/M metagenome (GOLD analysis project Ga0272440, IMG submission 192440) | Marine sediment archaeal communities from Little Sippewissett salt marsh, Falmouth, MA, United States - SSM-MMB-Aug17 | ecosystem: Environmental > Aquatic > Marine > Wetlands > Sediment ...
ATAGGTTCGCAAACGATTGTTGTTCGGAGGGCGAACATAAGGTTCGCCCCTACATTGGTTTCGGACATTGGTTGGATTTCGATTACTACGATCTACCCGAAAATTTATGATCGCTTACTTATTATGTGACGCCCTGTAAGGTCTAAGAATTTTTTTTGCTTTTTACCCAGGGCGTTGCCCGGGCTTTGTAGGCTTTAGCTCTACGCTGCTTGACTGTTCAACAATTTAAAATCAAGCATATACGTACCAAACTTTTCATTTTTGTTTTTGAACCAGGATTACTCCGAAAAAGATGAATAAGATGAAAAAAACACTTTTAATTCATCTTATTCATCTTCTTCAGTGTAATCCTGGTTCAAAAACAAAATGAACAATTACTAAATGAGGAACTTATTTTCAGAGATTTCCTTACCAAATAAACAATTATTAAATGACGAACTTATTTTCAAAATAAGATTGGAATAAACATGAAACAACAACTTGAAACAATTATTTTGTCAGCATATCGCAAAGCGGTTGAAAAAGGTGATCTCAAGTTACCAAATCAAACTCAACCAGTTATAGAAAAACCGCGTCAAGAATCTCATGGCGATTTTTCAACGAATATTGCGTTGGTATCCGCATCATTACAAAAAATGGCACCTGCCAAAATTGCTGGAATTCTGGTGGACAACATGGATGATCCGAACCATCTCATCGAAAAAACAGAAATTGCAGGACCTGGCTTTATTAATTTTTACCTCACACCAACTGCCTGGTTTTCAAAGCTCAATATGATTCACAAACAAGGGGATCGATATGGCCACTCCAATTTGGGAAATAATGAACCGGTATTGATCGAATTTGTTTCTGCAAACCCAACCGGACCATTACATATCGGTCATGGTCGGGGAGCAGCTGTTGGAGATTCAATTGCAAACATTCTTTCCTTTTGTGGCTATGATGTAAAAAGAGAATACTATATCAATGATTCAGGTCGTCAAATTCATACTTTGGGTCGTTCAGTATACCTGCGATATTGTGAGCGAATGGGGCAAAAAATTGATTACCCGCAAGACTGTTATCAAGGCGATTATATTCGAGAACTGGCAGAACAGGAAAAAGACGTTTTACAACAATTGGAATCAGATGAAGCCATTTCAATGTGTGCAAACAAAGCTGCACATCAGATTCTCGAAGGAATTAAATCCGATTTAACTGATTTTCGTGTGACATTTGATCACTGGTTTAGCGAGCAAAGCCTGTATGATAGCGGTAAAATAGAGCAAACCTTTCAATGGGCACGAGAAAAAAAACTGACATATGACAAAGATGGTGCGGTCTGGTTTCGAACTGAATCTTGGGGAGATGAAAAAGATCGGGTCGTATGTAAGAAAGATGGTCAAAATACGTATTTTGCATCAGATATTGCTTATCACAAAGATAAATTTGATCGCGGCTTTAGCCGCCTGATTGAAGTTTGGGGCGCAGATCATCATGGATATATTGAGCGATTATCCGCAGCCATTGAATCCTTTGGAAAAAAGAGAGACCAGTTTGATGTCATTTTGGTACAACTGGTTAATTTACTTCGAAATGGCGAACCTGTTGCCATGTCGACACGAGCGGGAAAATTTATTACGTTAAAAGATGTTGTGGATGAGGTGGGGCCTGATGCCTGTCGATTTTTGTTTTTGATGCGTCATCATGATAGTCCTCTTGACTTTGATTTAGAGCTTGCAAAAAAACAAACGAATGATAATCCGGTGTATTACGTTCAATATGTTCATGCGAGAATTTCAAGTATACTGAAAAAAGCATTGCAGGAGAATATCGGTGATACCTGTCATTCATTGAGTCATCTCAATACAGCTGCTGATTTACGACTGATCAAAGCATTAACAGAATTTCCTGAAACTGTAAGCGCAAGTGCCATTCGCCTGGAACCCCACAGAGTGGCTTACTACTTAACACATCTGGCATCGCTATTTCATACGTATTATAATCAAAACAGGGTTTTGTCAGATGATAAATCCCTGACCAGAGCACGGCTTTATTTAATTAAAGCGGTTCAAACAGTCATACGAAATGGCCTGACGCTTCTCGGGGTGAGTGCGCCTGAAAGCATGTAGTAAACAATGAATCATTATTCTGCCAGGGCAGAATGAGCATTTCTGCAATCGTTTTTTTTAAACGTTGTTTCATGTGATATTCTGCCATAAACTGTTGTTCCAGTCTGGCCATACGTTTGTAATGCGGCGTTCGATCAAACGTATAATAATCATTTAAATTCAATACGTTGAAGTGCAAAGAAAACGCATCACAACCAGGGACATATTGAACAGGTTTACCAGGAAACGTTAATTCATGGGCAATTCCATGAAGGCGGCAAATCATGGGGCGATAGTCATACAGCAAGCATTTACCATGAACATTAAGTGGGCACATGAGCCAGACACGTTTATTGGACGCCAATAATTGTTGTGTTTTTTCACAAACCTGATGTGCAATTTCAATGATTTGATCTTGTTGTCGGTCAGACAACTGTCTTAATCCGACAACAAGGTAACCAAATTCAATATGCGTATGATGAAAAAAACGTGTATTGCAACAATTGTCTTCACACCCATTACAAACAAAATCATAAGCGTCTGCTGATGCTTTGTAAGCCAGGTCCATCTGTTTGTAAATATCTGCCACCTGGTGCGCATATTTTTCAGAAAAAGTTTTCATGGTGAAGCACCACCCGATATCCAGGCAACCCGATCATGCCCGGCATAATCTTTGATTATTTTGACTGTCCCCAATGGATCATGTGCAGCAATGTATTTTTCAACAGCATCTCCTTGATCACACCCAATCTCCAAAAGCATAAGACCATCAGCTGAAAGATAATTTGCCGCCTGCTGAATAATCATTTGAATATGATTCAGCCCATTTTTTCCGCCATCCAAAGCCATCTGTGGTTCATAATGAGCTATTTCAGGTTGAAGCTTTTTGATATCTTGTGTCGGAATATATGGTGGATTGGATATAATCAAATCGAATGGGGGGGATGTTGAAAACGATCCAAACCAATCAGAAACAACAAAAGTGATTTGATTATTGTTTCCAATAATTTGACGTGCATTTTGCTGTGCGATTTGAATGGCTGCATACGAATAATCTGTTCCCAGGTATGTATGTTCGGAACACGTGTTGGCTAATGAGATAATGACCGCTCCTGATCCAACGCCCAATTCAATAATGCGTAATTTTTTTTGTTTTGACTGGACATATGTAATCGCTGTTTCCAGTAATAATTCGGTTTCCGGGCGTGGGATCAATACATGAGGTGTTACAAAAAAAGTTGATTTCCAGAAAGCTTTGGTTTCGGTGATATAGGCCACAGGCTCATGCTGTGCACGCCTGAGAAGTTTGGCTTTAAATTCCGAAAGTTCTTTCTTTTCTAAAGGACGATCAAATTGAATATACAAATCAATTCGTTCAATTCCCAGGGTGTCTGCCAGAAGTATTTCAGCGGATAGTCTTGGGCTTTCAACACATTTTTCTATAAAATAAGTTTGCGTCCAGTCAAGGACTGACTTAATTGTCCACTGTTCGGATTTCATCAACTTCTTGTAACGCCTGTGCCTGATAATAGGTCGTCAATTGATCTACAATCTCTTGAATATCACCTGCCAGTATGTTTTCGAGCTTATAGAGCGTAAGGCCGATACGATGATCAGTCACCCGCCCCTGAGGGAAATTGTATGTTCGGATTCGTTCACTTCTATCGCCGCTTCCCACCTGATTTTTACGTTCTTCAGATCGTTTATCGTGCTGTTCACGATTCTTAGCGTCTAAGAGTCTCGCACGAAGCACTTTTAACGCTTTGGCTTTATTTTTGTGCTGAGATTTTTCATCCTGGCAGGTTACGACCAAACCTGATGGTAAATGCGTAATTCTAACAGCAGAATCTGTTGTATTGACACTTTGTCCCCCAGGACCGGTTGATCGGTATACATCAATTTTTAATTCATTTGGATCAACCTGAATATCGACCTCTTCCGCTTCAGGTAAAACCGCAACTGTCACCGCTGATGTATGAATTCGTCCCTGACTTTCAGTGGTCGGTACTCGTTGCACCCGATGTGTACCGCTCTCATATTTAAGGATGCGATACGCATCTTTACCAGAAATCATGGCAACGACTTCTTTAAAGCCCCCCACTCCTGTCAGATGCTCGCTCATGACCTCAACTTTCCAGGCATGATTTTCTGCATAGCGACTATACATGCGGAACAAATCCGCAGCAAACAGAGCAGCCTCTTCACCACCTGTACCGGCACGAATCTCAATCAGTACATTTTTTCCATCATTGGGATCTTTTGGAATCAATAATAGTTTGAGTTCTGTCTCAAGACGTTCTTTTGTATCAGTTAGTTCGGTCAGCTCATCCCGAGCAAGTTCTTTCATATCTGGATCAGAATCTTTCAATAATTCTTTGGCATCATTCATCTGGCTGACAATTGACATATAATCCCGATACACATGAACAATTTTAGCCAATTCTGAATGCTCTCGCGCATTTTTTTGATATTTTTCTTGATCCTGAATTATTTCGGGTTGACTGAGTAGTTGCTCTATTTCAACAAATCGACTCTCGACCCCTTTTAAACGATCAAACATGATATCTCAATTATGTAGATTGTTTTTGTGAATTAAACTTTGCATACTTTTGCTTGAATCGTTCAATTCGGCCGGCCGTATCGACAAGCTTTTGTTTTCCGGTAAAAAATGGATGGCAGTGCGAACAAATTTCGGTCTTTATATCTTTTTTGGTCGAACCTGCAACGATTTCATTTCCACAAGCACATTTAATTGTGGTTTGTTGATAATCCGGATGGATTCCTTTTTTCATTTGATTTGACTCCTTTATAATTACACTTATCCGATCGCATTTTCAGCGGGTGTAAGCATATCGTTCTTGTTGTCAAGATAACATGAACAATACAAATATGTTTTGAAATATGTTCTAGATGATCGGATATATTTCTTTATGACATTTGGTTCCCAATTGTAGGTCAGCTATTAAACCACCGATCTTCATGGAAAGTCACTCATGTATAAAGTTGCTAAGTATAGCATCAAGAATTCATTGAATCAAGAAAAACCTGATTATTTTCTGTTCCTGTCATTTTTTCCAATAAAAATTCCATGCTGTCGACAGGATTCATGGGGGCAAGAATTTTTCTTAAAATCCAAACCCGTTGCAACACAGCCTCATCAAGAAGCAGTTCTTCACGTCGTGTGCCGGATTTATTAATGTCCATGGCCGGAAAGGTTCGTTTGTCGGAAAGACGTCGATCCAAATGGATTTCCATATTGCCAGTCCCTTTAAACTCTTCAAAAATAACTTCATCCATTCGGCTGCCAGTTTCAATCAATGCTGTGGCAATAATTGTGAGGCTGCCACTTTCTTCTATATTACGAGCAGCACCAAAAAAACGTTTTGGACGATGTAAGGCATTGGAATCAACACCACCAGACAAAATTTTACCACTTGGCGGAACAACTGTATTGTATGCACGTGCCAGGCGGGTGATACTATCCAGCAGGATAACAACGTCCTTACGATGTTCCACCAAACGTTTTGCTTTTTCAATAACCATTTCAGCAACCTGAACATGTCGCTGTGCGGGTTCATCAAATGTTGAACTGATTACCTCAGCATCAACAGAACGTTGCATATCAGTTACTTCTTCAGGTCGTTCATCTATCAATAAAACAATCAGGCTCACATCTTTATGATTGGCATTGATACTGTTGGCAATATTCTGAAGCAACATTGTTTTTCCTGTCCGAGGCGGAGAAACAATTAAACCACGCTGGCCAAAACCAATGGGGGTGAGCAAGTCCATAACTCTCATGGAATAATTTTCTTCCTCACGCTCAAGATTCATTTTTATTGTTGGATAAAGCGGTGTCAGATTATCAAAAAGAATTTTATCTCTTGATTTTTCTGGATCTTCATAGTTGACCGCTTCTACTTTGAGTAAAGCAAAATAGCGCTCCGACTCTTTGGGTTGTCGAATTAGACCAGAAACTGTATCACCGGTTTTCAGATTAAATCTGCGAATTTGAGAAGGCGATACATAAATATCATCTGGTCCAGGAAGATAGTTACAATCCGGAGCTCTCAAGAAACCAAATCCATCAGGTAAAATTTCTAATGTGCCTTCACCATAGATCTGGCCATTCTTTTCAATTTGTGCCTGAAGGATTGAAAATATAAGTTCTTGTTTTCGCAAACCAGCGGCACCTTCAAGGTTGAGATCTTTTGCCATCTGGTTTAAGTCATTGATGTTTTTGTCTTTTAATTCTACAATATTCATAATGTCACTCTGCTAAAGTTGTAGTTTTGTCTTCATATAAAATATGAAGAGATTAAGTTAAAGTAAAGATGATTAAAATAAAGTATGGCTTGTTTGTGTAAGTAATGTAATCAGGTGATAAATCATTATTAACAAAAGAAGTATTATTTTTTAGTCAAATTATCAAGAGACGTTGCAAATGCAACGTCTCTATCATTGCTTTGTAATCTTGCAGACGAATTGCAGTTATCAGAAGTGCCTTAAGGTTTCCATTCTTTCCAAACCTTGCCGACTAAATCTGGCCCTGGTTTTAACGTTGGTTTACCAGGAGTCCACTCAGCTGGACAAACTTCTTTTCCGCCAGTCTCACGAACAAGCTGGTAAGCCTGTACCTGGCGAATTGTTTCATTTATATTTCTACCAACCGGTGGTGTTAACACTTCCATTGCTTGAATAACACCGTCCGGGTCAATTAAAAATCTTCCACGAATATTTACGCCTGAAGCATCATCATATACACCATACAATTTTCCAAGCTTACCACCGCCATCAGATACCATTGGGAAAGGTATGCCACCTTCGACCATTTTTGAAAGTTCTTCTTCTTCCCAAATTTTGTGAACAAAGACACTGTCAACACTAACTGAAAGTACTTCTACTCCCAATTTTTGCATGTCTTCATATTTATCAGCGACCGCTGATATTTCTGTTGGTCAAACAAATGTAAAATCTCCCGGATAGAAGCATATCATTACCCATTTACCCGCATAGTCAGAGAGTTTGACTGATATGAATGCGCCTTTATGATAGGCCTTTGCTTCAAAATCAGGTGCTTTTGCACCAACTCTTGCTGTATTCATCAACGCCTCCTTTTTAAATTGTTTTTTTTCAACAGACTCATTTGTCAATGAAGATCTGATTGGTTCTGAACAACCAACTTTTGCTTCTGCCATATAAAGCCCCCCATTGATTACTGGATTGCGATAATCAATCCAGAATGTCCATTAATTTCCCACAACAAAGTGGTATTCGATCACCTTTTTTCAAATCAACATATTTATTACAAGTCATGCAAATACATTTGCAATCATTGTCAGCATATGCTTCAGGAACACCTTCAGTATTTTTTTCAGTTTCTCCCTCAATCGCAAAACGTGCAATATTTTTTTCTTCATGCTTGGGTACAAATTCACCCATTGGAACCATTTTTTTGTTAAATCTTGCACAATCGACAATCTTTTTCCAAAGTAATTCTAATTGTGCTGTTTCATTTGCGCTTTCTGGCGCGAATTCAACGATGTTTTTTTCAATGTTAATTTTCATCACGTTTTCCTTTCGTTAATTTAATAATAAAATCTGGCAATATTTACAAAGCGTTAATTACATCTTTACAAAAAGTTAGATTCTGCAACTAACTTCTTTTTTGGGTTAGATCATGAAATTAATATCGTTCTACTATTTTCAATATATTTTTTGACTTAAGTTTATGGAATATAGGATTATTAAATTTATAGAGGATTGTATTCCATTTTTAGTAGTTTAATTAATTCTTGCATTGTTTAGACATGTTGATCGTCTTTTATAAGTCTTAGGATAAAATATGAAAAGCAAAATGTGTGGTATCCTTTTTTTGGGAATGAATAATAATGCTTTACTTTCAAAACCTATTAATTCACTCTTTGGAAGAGACCAAATTCACTTTCAACAAACTTTATCGAAAACCCGATGCTATGTCAAGCCATTAATGGGAAAAATAAAAAAAAATTAATGATCAAGAAGATTTCCATATGTATCAAACGATATGGGAGACCAATCTGTTATTTGAGTAACAGCGGGATGCTTTTCAATATCTTTTTTCAGGGCTTCTGACACTGTGAATCGCTGTAAACAATTCGTGTTTGCTATCCATAAAAGTCTTAGTGAACGACCGGTTACCTTTCCTATTGTATGCAAGCATGCTGCCAAACATTGCTGATCTGTATCAAAAAAAATTGGAATCATGGCTTTTTCTGGAGATAAAGCGGTAAGCGCATTCATGTAAGTCGATTCAAAATCAATTGAATTAAGACATCGGGTACGAATAAAATCGGCAAGACCGATACCATTCGCATTGCCATATGTTTTTTCTGATAAATTTCTGACATAAATACGCTTTATATGTGGCTTTGTAAAGACATTTCCAACAATATCTCGATGTCGGCCGGTTACATTGGAATCCATGCCAATTCCACTGATATTCTTTCCAATTTCATCAATCATCAGAATATCAATATGATCAAATGGAATTAATGGCATTAAGTTTTTGGCCTTAATCAGCAATTTTTTTTCACGGGCAACAATCTTTTGTCCTGGCACTGCCTCAATAAATGACAACTGACCATTTTGATTTTCAATCAAAGCCAACCCAAACATTATATTATAATCATTGATAATCATTTGGGCAATAGTTTCAATCCAAAAAAATCCATCAGTGACAGCTTTTTGATGATATAAGCCGGCTCCTGTGGCTTTCCCAAGACCAATACTCAGCATTTTGCATAGTCCACTTTCAAGGGGCCCACTAAATTTTGTATGCGACTTGATACGATTGATAACAACGAGATGATCGACCTCAATGGCTGTTTTGGAAAAAAAAACAGGAAACCCCGGCGCTAACGTCCCGATTTGAATGGTATCCATATTTGCCAAAACAGGAACGTTCATAGACGACTCTGATATACCAAATGCGGCAAGAATTTCTTTTTGCCCTGCTTCATTTCCGCCGCCATGACTCCCCATCGCAGGTATAATAACAGGTGAAAAGCCTTTTGACCGAAGAAAATCAACACAGTAGCGAACAACATGCGCCAACCGATCAATTCCTCGACTTCCGACAGCAATCCCGACAACAGAATTGTTTTGCGCGGATGGGAGTTGAATATTCGCCAATGTCTTTCGTAACGATTCATCAATATCTTGAATATATTCAGATGGCCATTGTTGAACAACAGAAGCGATCTTAATATCAGATAAATTCTGAACACTTTGTGCGATAGGGGGTAAGCGGTCAAAATTGACTTTTTTAGCCTTCTGAAATGATTTTTGCATCAATTGGGGCATCAGAATCATCAGCCTTGTTATCGTTTTCAGGGGATTCCCAGGCAATTTGCTTTGTACTATCTCCCTGATAGGTCAATTGAAGTTTTTGTTTTTCGATTTCAGTTTTGCTTTCAATGGTTTTTGTCGCCAATAAATATCGCAAATAAATGACCCAAACAAACAGTCCAAATAGGAGGATAGCCCCCACAAGAAAAAACCATTTAAATCGAAGAATAGCATGCGCACCGACTTCACCAATATAGGTGATAAAATTAGGAATAACCCAATAAGCCAGAATACATAAAAATGCCACTGCACCAATAACAAATATATTGATATCACTTATTCGGTGAAGCAAGCTTTCAAATGCGGTTTCATTGCTGAATTGTTTATCTGGATCTGCTTTATTTTTCTTATCATCTTCACCAAGTAAGCTTGCAATGGCCTTAAAAATAAATGCCACGAGCAATACGATTCCTACAGGAATGCCAAAAGCAGCTGTAAACCATGCGCGAAAAGGAAAAGGGACATGCTTTGACCTGAGCTTAACTTCATATTGGTCTAAAGGACCAAAATTTTTTTCAAAATAATACTTATTGAAATCAGTCAAGTTGCTACCATTCGCTTCATAAATTACATTGTTCTGATCATTGATCACAACAATTTTGGACTGATTGCCTGATTTCAAAATGGCAACAGCAAATATTTCCATTTCTAACAAAAACAAACAGATGCCAATAATAATAAAGAGTCGTTTATTTTTTTGAATTAAACGCATAAGCGAGTTTTGTGTGCTCATAAAGTTGAACCTCTTGTAACGTCAGTTATTCAAACGAATAAGTTCTCATTAGGGCGTTGGTTCAGCGTCAAGGGACTTTCAAAAAAATGGTTTAATGTGCCTTTAATTTCTTCAAAAGTTTTTGCTTTGCGAACATTTGCCCTGAGTGTATTTCCAAACCGAAAACTGGCACAAAAATACCTGGAATACTTATAAAACCTTTTTATTGCTTGCTGTGGATCATAATGCTTTTCAAGCAGATGAATATATCGAAAGATGGCTTCCTTATAGGTGTTTTCACTGGCTTTGAACACATCGTTCAGTTCAGCAAAAAGCCAGGGTTTCGCCAGCGCAATTCTGCCGAGTGAAATGCCATCACATGATGTCTGGTCGAACATCTCAAAACAATCCTTGCGATCAAATACATTACCATTTCCAAATACCGGAATTTTTACAGCATTCTTTATTTTTGCAATGTGCGCCCATTTGGGCGGTCTGGTACGACGATCCGGAGCCACTCGCGGGTGAAATGTGATTGCATCAGTGCCAGCATCTTCAAGCATACAGGCAAAATCGACAGCCCTGTCAGATAAGTCAGCGGGTTCCAGTTTAAGGCGGTTGTCAGCATCCAGCCATCCGGTTCTAAACTTAACCCAAAGTGGGATATCCACAGCATCCCGAACAGCTTTGACAATATCCATTGCCTGATCTGGTTTTTTGAGCAAAAATGCCCCCATGCCACGTTTACAGATACGCGCAACTGAGCATCCAAAATTAATATCCACGCCAAAAAAACCTTCTTTTGCAATGCGTTTGGCAGCATTGGCCATATCAGCAGGAACATTCCCCAATATCTGCCAGACAAGTAAATGTCGTTCCTCTTCTCGCCATCGAAAAATGGGCGATACATGGCGATTTTCATGCGGTATTGCTTTTGCACTGCTCATCTCAGAAAATAGCAGCCCATAATGTCCATAATCTGCAAGTAATTCCCGAAAAGCAACATGTCCTAAACCGGACATTGGTGCAAAGACCAATCTATTGTTCATGTGTTTCGTCCCAATTTGTAATGGTCTTTGTATCAAGTTCAATAAACGTTCTTGAAATTCATGCATGTGCAGGTTTTTCTTTTGATGGATTAAAGTATCCGAATCGAAGATTCGGGAAATGATTGGCAATATGGTCTAATAAATTCCGCATGCCAATCCCTGTTTTTAAAACCAAATCTGATGATAAATGTGAATAATACCACATGGGATCAATGTTCAAATTTCGCCATTGAATCAGGTGCACTGGATATTGATTTAAAAAACAATCAAGCGCCTGAACTTCATTTGGAGAATCTGTTACGCCCGGACAGTTCAAATAGTTCAGTGAAACAAATTTGTCAAGAGATAAGGCTATTTCAATACTTTTAATCACATTTTCAAATTGATAATTGATCGGCTGAAAATATTTTAAATACGCTTCTTTCTGAAAAGAATTGATACTCACACGCATGCTATCCAATCCGGCATGAAAAAGCGGTTTGAGTAAATCAGGCCGACTTGCATTTGTATTTAGATTAATGGTTCCTGCGTCAGTTTTTTGACGAATTTTTTTTATGGCCGGTTCGATAACATGTGATGCCAATAAAGGTTCTCCCTCACATCCTTGACCAAAACTTACAACCGCGTTCTTTACGTGATTGATGTGCTGAAGTGCAATTTCTGATATTTCATCGGCTGATGGGGTAAACGTAATACGTTCCTGACTGCATCGGTTGGCACAATTATTGGGTGAGGACAAACACCCCATACACCGAGCGTTACATGAGGTTGCGGTCGGTAATGGCGCTTCGTATCGACCAATAAACAAATTCTTGGCTGCCGGACATCCATAAACCAGAGCGCAATGTTCCAGATGTTTTCTTAAGCGATTTTTGGGCATTAATTTTTGAAATCGTTTTATTCCAGAACGAATTTTTGAAATTGGCATTTGACGCAAGTCCTGTCGGGGCTCCCAGTCTACTTGAATAGCTGCTACACGAAATCCATTTTGACCCCATCCAACAGCACCATATGAAAACAGCGGTAATGGTTGACAATTTTGATCCGATCCATACGCAGCCACTTGAGACAATACATATCCTGGTGAACAAAATACCGCAACAGGAAACAAGGCTGTTCCGGGTTCATATGGGTTTTCATCAATGGCCTCATAGGAGTCTGAATCCGGATGATATATGATAGGAAATCGATCAGGTAAAAACATCATTTCGCTGCCATAGGGGATTTCAATGGTGTTTTGTGTCGTTAATATATCAAATTGATCAGGGCCACTGCAACCGACAGCATTGTAGCCTTCAAGCTCGAATATTTGTCCTGTTTCGTCTGCAACCAAAGGTAGCAGTTGTGATGAGTTGGGCATATTATTATCATGTATTTTTTTTGTTGATACTGATTATTTTTTTAAACAATCCTTATTCTATTAGCACATGTTGTGACGAATTTCCACATCAATGTGTTTTTCTTGCTTAGAATGATCTTCAGAGGTTCTGATTATAAAGGATTTTGGGGAGCAATAAATGCAAATAGTTAGGTATTGTTCAATCATTTTAGGGCCTTGTGTTTGCCCTCGAACAATAACCGGAAACGAACCAAATTTTCAAAAAATGCTGGTTCGGCCTGCTTTGCTGCAAAGAAAAAAACGAATAAATACTATCCATATACATATTTCTAATAACTGGGCTTCTGTGATAGATATTACTGTTGCTGTGCGCGGATCTCCTTTCAAAATGGCCATTTCTCCAATAACATCACCCGCACGCCTTCGTGCCACTTCAATTTCATCATTGTTTTCTTCTACAACTTTTATAGAAAGCACGCCTTCAACAATAATAAATAATGAATCCGGTTTCACCTTCCCTCATTAAAACCGATTGCGGTGGAATTCGATAACTGC
>Ga0272440_1002893_pt1 | contig 13134 bp, 13 predicted proteins | sample SSMMMBAug17_FD_192440 | JGI IMG/M metagenome (GOLD analysis project Ga0272440, IMG submission 192440) | Marine sediment archaeal communities from Little Sippewissett salt marsh, Falmouth, MA, United States - SSM-MMB-Aug17 | ecosystem: Environmental > Aquatic > Marine > Wetlands > Sediment ...
ATTTCACAGGAACAGCTGCGGGAGTGAAAGTTGGTGGGATTATGGATATTTTAGAGAGAGAGGTTGAGGTAGAGTGTTTGCCTAAGGATTTACCTGAGATGATCGAAGTTAATGTTTCTGAACTTATGATTGGGGATTCTTTTTTTGTTAAGGATTTAAAAATTTCTGAAGCGATTAAAGTAGTTTTAGATCCAGAAGCGGTTATTGCTTCGGTGCATGCTGTAAAAATTAAAGAAGAGGAGACCGAAGTTGAAGAGGGTGAAGATGTGAAAGAGGCTGGTGAAGAGGCAAAAGAGAGCGAAGATAAGGGAAAAGAATCAACTGACAAAGAATCAACCGAAAAAAAATAGAGTGATATTAAATTTTGGATATAATTAGGAGATAAAAGTGAAGTTAATAGTAGGTTTTGGTAATCCGGGTGATAGTCATTCTAATAACAGACAGAATATTGGTTTTAAAGTTATCGATATTTTAGCTAATAATGAGAATATTGATATTAGGGTTAAGAAAAAGAAATCTATTATTGGCCGGGGAACTATTGAGGGTGAAAAAGTTGTTCTTCTTAAGCCTCAAACTTTTATTAATCTGATTGGCGAATCGGTTCTTTATATCGCTTCTTTTTTAAGAACAGAAGCTAAGCAGATTATATGTATAGTTGAGGATTTATCTCTACCTTTGGGTGAGATGAGAGTTGATTATGATAATTCTAATCTTGAACATGAGGGGGTTGATTCTATTGCTAAGGTTCTTAGATCAGATAAATTTGCTAAAGTTAGGGTAGGGATAGGCACTAAGCCGAAAAAGGTTTTGGTTGAGAAATATCTGTTACAGGATTTTATCCCAGAAGAGAATTTAGTCATGATTGATGTTCTTAATAAGACAGAGGAAGTGGTTAGAATGCTTCTTAATCACTCTATTGAAGAGGTTCAGGAAAAATTTAATCCTGAAGGTGTTCGTAAGGTCAAAAGAAGAGTGGTTAAACCAGTTAAGGTAGATCATCGACGCAAAAGAGTTCGGTCATAACGGCAATGATTAAATTTAGTCTGTGAACAGATTGAAAAAAAGAAGAATAATTATATTGACATAATAAGAAAATGAGGTAATTTTATATCTTTTTAAAGAGTGGCAGGTTTTAAATCTGGTTAACCGTTCTTACAAAACTTACCCTTGTGGGGTGATTTAAAATTTTAGGAAGAGGATAATAATGATTAGTATTCAAAAAAGCTATAGTATGAAACAGGGCGAAATAGATAAAAAGTGGTTTTTAGTTGATGCTAAAGGCAAAATTTTAGGCCGTTTAGCTTCGGAAATAGCTAAAATTCTTAGGGGTAAAAATAAGCCTAGCTTCACTCCTCATTTAGATATGGGTGATAATGTTATTGTCATTAACGCTAAAGAAGTTGCTTTGAGTGGTGAGAAAAATTTAAAAAAAGATTATTTCTTTCATTCTCAATATCCAGGGGGAGAAAAATTTGTTAATATCACTAAGATGAAAGAAAAAAAACCGGAGTTTATTATTGAACACGCGGTTAAAGGGATGTTGCCTAAAAATAGATTAGGGCGTAAGGTCCTTAAAAATTTAAAGATTTATGGGGGAGAAGATCATCCTCATAAAGCTCAGCAAGCTGAAAAAATTGATTTATAAGGAGTTATTTTAAATGGCGAAAACAGTTTATGCTACTGGTCGAAGAAAAAGTTCTATTGCTAGAGTTCACTTAGTTCCTGGCTCTGGTAAAATTACTATTAATAATCAGCAAATGGATGAATATTTTAGAAGAGAAACTTTGGGTCTAATCGTTAGGCAACCGCTTGATCTTTTAGGTAAAGTTGATAAGTTTGATATTCAAGCACGAGTTAATGGAGGAGGATGGTCTGGTCAAGCCGGGGCTGTTAAACTTGGAATTTCAAGATGTTTAGTTCAGGTAAATGATAAAAATCGAAAAATTTTAGGAGAAGGTGGTTTTTTAACTAGAGATTCTAGAATCGTAGAGAGGAAAAAACCGGGTCGTAAAAAAGCGAGAAAAAGATTTCAATTTTCTAAAAGATAAAAATTATTTAATTAAATTATTGATTATGAAAAAGGATGTATTAGCATACATCCTTTTTTTATATAAAGGATATGCCTAAGATTACAGAAATAAAAATTAGAGAAGACAAGGTGACGGTTGAGTTTGATAATCAGGAAAAATTTATTTTGCCCCCTCTGGTTTTTAGTAATTATCAACTAAGCTCTTCTCAAGATATTTCTGAAGATCTATATTATGATTTAAAAAAGCAGAGTGATAAATTTAAAGCTAAACAGAAAGGCTTAGATTTTTTAGCTCGAAAAGATCGATCGGTTGCTGAAGTAAAAAAGTATTTGAAAAGGATAAATCTTTCCGATTCTATTATAGATGAAACCCTTGATTCTTTTATCTCTTTAGGTTATCTTAATGATTATGATTTTGCTCGTAAATATGCGTCTTATTGGCTGAGACATAAAGTGATAGGTGAGCTTTTGTTAAAGAAAAAACTTTATGAAAAAGGGCTTCAGCGAGAAATAATAGAGCAAGTTTTAAAAGAAGAAGATGTTTTTCAAATTAATTTAGATGAAATTTACAGTTTAGCTCAAAAAAAATATCGATCTTTAGAAGGTAAGGTTAATAAAAAAGCTAAATTAGCTAATTTTTTGAGGCAAAGAGGTTTTGGGTCAGAGGTTGTTTTTAAAATGATAAACAGGGTTACCCAAGAAAAAGAAGAATAGGAGTTAAAAAAAATAATCATGTTAAAAGTAAAAGATCTACGAAAAGAATTTATTAAATTTTTTAAAGAGAAAAAGCATCGTATTATTCCTTCTAGTTCTTTGGTGCCTAAGGATGACCCTACCCTTCTTTTCACTACCGCTGGCATGGTCCAATTTAAGCCTTTTTTTGCTGGTTCGATTCAATTAGATTATACTAGAGCTGCTTCTATTCAAAAATGTTTAAGGACCAGTGATTTAGAGTTAGTCGGCAAGACTAAAAGACATCTTAGTTTTTTTGAAATGTTAGGTAATTTTTCTTTTGGGGATTATTTTAAAAAAGAGGCCATTGATTTTGCTTGGGAATTTTCCACAGAGGTTATTAAATTTCCCAAAGAGAAGATTTGGATTTCGATTTATGAGGATGATGATGAGGCCTTTGATTTATGGGAAAAAAGGATTGGTCTTCCTAAAGAAAAGATTGTTCGTTTAGGTAAGGAAGATAATTTTTGGGGTCCGGCTGGAGATTCGGGTGCTTGCGGTCCTTGTTCAGAACTTTATCTCGACAGAGGCGAAGATTATGGTTGCCAGAGTAAGTCTTGTCAGCCTGGGTGTGACTGCGAACGTTTTTTAGAATTTTGGAACTTAGTTTTTAATCAGTATAATCAGTCTCCAAGTGGCCAGCTAACTCCTTTGCCTAGAACCGGGATAGATACTGGAATGGGTTTAGAGAGATTAGCCACTTTAATTCAGGAGGTTGACTCCGTCTATGATACAGATGAGTTTCGATTTTTAACCCGTTTTATTGAAAAGCAGGCTCAAGTTAAATACGAAAAAGATAAAATCGTTCCTTTAAATATTATTGCGGAGCATGCTAGGACTCTGGTTTTTGCCATGTCTGATGGGGTTTATCCAGCTAACGATGGTCGAGGTTATGTTTTAAGAAGAATTTTGAGAAGGGCTCTTCGTTACACCAGAGATCTTGGTTTGATCGAGCCTTTTCTTTATAAACTGGTTGATCCCCTGGTCAAACAAATGAGTCCATTTTATCCTGAACTTAAAGGACAGGTTAATAATCTTCAGCTTATTATTAAAAATGAAGAGATTCGCTTTTTAGAGACAATTGAAAATGGCTTGGATCGTTTGCAAGAGATTATAAAAAAGAATCAGAAAAAGAAGAGTCAAATTGTCTCTGGGAGGCAAGTTTTTACCCTGTATGATACCTTTGGGTTTCCTTTAGAAATGACTGAGGAAATTTTAGCGGAAAAGGGTTTACAGGTTGACTTAAAAGAGTTTCAGGAAGAGATGAAGAAACAGCAAGAAAGGGGTAAACATAGTTGGAAGGGTGAAAAAATTGGTTCTAGCCAGCTTTTGTTCGATTTGGTTTCGAAAAGTGGCCCAACAGACTTTAAAGGTTACCAGGCAGAGGAGGTTGCTTCAGAGGTTATTGGTTTAGCTGATGAGTCTAGTTTAACTGAAAAACTAGCTTTAAACCAGAAAGGGGTGGTAATTTTAAAAGCAACTTCTTTTTACGGTGAATCTGGGGGGCAGCTTGGTGATCAAGGAGAGATTATAACGGAAACGGGATCTGTTTTTAAAGTAGATAAGACTGATATAATTGAGAAAACTATTTGCCATTTAGGCAAAGTGGTTAAGGGAGAATTAAAGTTAAATGATAAAGTTAAAACCAAGATAGATATTATTAATCGTAACCTTCTTAAGGCTAATCATACGGTGACTCATTTACTTCAAGCGGCTTTGAGGCAAATTTTAGGAGATCATGTTAAGCAGGCTGGTTCTTTAGTAGAGGCAGAGCGAATGCGGTTTGATTTTTCTCATTTTGCTCCTCTGGCACCAGAAGAGATTAAAAAAATAGAAGAGTTGGTTAACCAGAAAATATGGGAAAACATAAAGCTTCAGATTGAGGAGCTTGACTTAGAAGAGGCGATTAAACAGGGCGCTTTAGCTGTTTTTGATGAGAAATATGATCAAAAAGTTAGGGTTGTTTCGGTTAATGATTTTAGTAAAGAGTTATGTGGAGGAACTCATGTTAGTAGAACAGGAGAGATTGGTCTTTTTAAGATTATTAAAGAGTTTTCGCCTGGAGCCGGACTTAGAAGAATAGAAGGTTTAACTACCAAAGGTGTTTTTAATCGGATATCTAAAAACGATCAGCTTATTTTATCTTTAGTCCAAAAAATGAAAATAAAAGAGGATGATTTAGAGTTAAAAATAGATTCCTTATTAAAGAAAAATTCAACTTTAGAAAAAGATTTAGCTAAGTTAAAGGAAAAAGAGGCTTTGTCTGATATAAATGAGGTGCTTGCTCGGGCAGAAGAGGTGAAGGGTTTTAAAATAGTTGATTTTCAGTTTAAAAATGTTGCGGTAAAAGAGTTAAAAAAGGTAGTGGATTTGATTAAAGCTAAAGAAAAGAATTATATTTTAATTTTTGGTTCTTTATTAGAAGCTAAATCTTTTCTTTTGTTTGTGAGTTCGCCTAGTGGAATTAAAAAAGGGATAGATTGTCGTGATTTGATTAAAGAGTCAGCTGAAATAATTGGGGGCCAAGGAGGGGGACGGCCAGAAATGGCTCAAGCTGGTGGCAATAAACCAGAATTATTACCCAAAGCCCTTAAAAAAGCAAGGGATAAGATAATAGAATTATTATAAATTATAAGAGAGCACAAATTATAGCTAAGGCCAAAGTTATGCCAGCGTGCCCTTTGATAGTGGCTGCCTGAGCTATGACTATATTTGTGTTTGAATCATATTGTTTAATGATAATTTGTAATTGTTTGCCCATTGGGATTAGTAGCAAAAATACGGCTGGGGCCCAAAGAGGATAAATTTTTAAAATAGAAAGGATTATGGTAGTAACAAACGATAAGAGCAGAATTAAAAAGTATCCCCATCGGGCTTTTTTTTTGCCGAGTCTTACTACTAAATTTAGTTTACCTGTTTTTTGGTCAGATTCGTAATCTGGAAATTGATTTACCCAAAGAATGTTAGTAACCAGAAAGCCAATGGGTAAGCCAATTAATAAATGTTCCAGGCGGATTACTCCCTCTGTGCAATAACCTGTTCCGGCTGTAATTAAAGGACCAAAGGAAATAAAAATAATAAGTTCTCCTAAACCTCGGGTCATTAGGCTGAAAGGAGGACTAGAATAAGCTAGCCCAAGGATAAAACCGATAAACCCGAAAAATAGAACCCAAGGTCTTTCTAAAACTATTAAACTTAAGGCTACTAATGAGGCTAAGGTTATAAATAAAAGACTTATTTTAGCAAAATAAGTTTTATCGGTTTCTGGATAAAGTTTTTTTATGGATTGTCTTGATCCTCCAGAAAAAGGGGTGGCAAATTTATTAATTTTATCAGTGCCATCCCAGTCAAAGTAATCATTTAAGGTATTAGCAGTTAGATGTACTAAAAGGACACCTAGAATAGCCAGACATCCTTTTGTGAAATCAAAATTTTTTCCGTATTGCCAGCTCCAACAAACGGCTAAAATGGCACTCAAGACTGAGGCGGTTGAAAAAGGGAACCTGGAGGCCATAAAAATTTTTTTTAATTCAAACAATAGTTTCATCTGAAACCTCTCTTTTTTTTGAAGGTCTTTTATTTTACTATAATCCTATAGTCAATGATTCTAAAATAGAATCAATTTTAATAGCTAGATTAGAGTTCCGTTTAATAATATCAGATTTTTTGAGATTACTTTCTAGGTTTAAATACTTTTTTTGCGCTAATTCTAAGCATTTTTGTTGGTGGTATCTTTTAATGACTTCCTCCACTTCTTGAGGAGAGGTCTTTTCTTTTGGTTTAGTTAAAATTTGACGGATTTTAGAAGCTGATGATTGGTTTTTCTCTTGGGCAAAATAGATAGAGGCTAGTAAAGTTGGTTTCCCTTCTTTGATATCTCCCCCAGCTTCTCTTCCTTCTTTGGACCCAATGAAATCAATAATATCATCTCTAAGTTGAAAAAGTGTCCCTAATTGTAGGCCCAAATCTTCTAACATGTCTATTTCATCTGATGGAGCTTTAGCAATAATACCAGCGCCACGTAATGGTAAAATAAAAAGGCTTCCTGTTTTGCGTTTAACAATCTCTAACCAAAATTTTTCATCCCACCTGTTTAATTGTTTAATTTCAAATTCAAGAATTTGCCCCTCTATAACTTTTCTAAGACAGGTGTTGGAGAGGAGGATTAATTTTAACTTTATATCATCTGGCAAGTTTGATTTATTAAACATTTCAAAGGCTAGTGTAAAAAGAAGGTCACCAAGATTTATTCCTTGTTCTTCTGAAAAGATAGTCCAGGCCGCTGGTTTTCCTCTTCTGATAGTGTCTTTATCTTGGATATCATCATGGATTAAAGAAGCATTGTGAAATATTTCCACCCCAGCGGCAAAATCAATAATATCTTCTAAAGGTTGCTGGTAGGCTTCTTGAACCCATATCGCCAGTTGAGGTCTAATTTTTTTCCCTCCAGTATTGAGTTGATATTTAACCATTTTTATGGCTTTTTCTGGGAGATTAAGTTGAGTGAAATATTTTTCCAGATTATGAAGGGTGATCTCCCACCATTGTAGCTTGATTGTAGAGTTCATAAATTAGATTATTATACTTTATATAATTTTTATAATTCTTTGATTAAATCTTTAAAGATCTTTAGCATTTTAAGGTCAAGTGTCAAGGATCTTTATAGCAACCGTTCTTTTCTTGACTATTTATTTTTAGAGGGGCATAGTATATTTTACCTTGTTTGAGAATCTTTACCTGAAATTGGCAAAAGAAATAGATGAATGATGAGCTTACAAAATCTCTTTATGGTTTAAGCCGGTTAGAATTAGACATTCTTATTAAAATTTTTTTTCCTTATGCTGATAAAATTAATCGGGTTGCTTTATTCGGCTCACGAGCTACTGGTAATTTTAAATCGAATTCAGATATTGACTTAGTCATTTATGGCCAGCTTAATAAAAATCATCTAGATCGGCTTTTTACTCTTTTCAGTGAAAGCCATTTGAGTCTAAAAGTTGATCTTGCGGTTTATCATCTTATAGATTATTTACCTTTAAAGAATCATATTGATCAAGTCGCTCTGATCCTTTTTACTAAAAAGGATTTAGAACTGGCCAGAGTGGTTTAATCTGAATAGAAATAAAGGTTATATTAAAAAGAGGTCTTAAATGCTAAGAATTATTTTAATTTTCGTTTTTGTTTTAAATTTATTTTCTTATTTTTCTTTTGCTCTCAATAAAAAAGAGAAACCCTTAAATATTATTTTTTTTATTGGGGATGGGATGGGTTTGTCTCAGATTACAGCTGGTAAAATAACTAAGGGAAATCTTAATTTAGAAGAGTTTAAAACAATTGGTCTTATGATGACTAATTCCCGGAGTGATCTAGTTACGGATTCAGCGGCAGCTGGAACGGCTTTAGCTACTGGTTATAAAACCTATAATGGAGCTATTTCGGTTTCGGTAAATAAAAAACCTTTAAAAACGGTGGTCGAATATGCAGAGGAAAAAGGTAAAAGTACTGGTCTGGTTACATCTTGCTCTGTAACTCACGCTACGCCAGCTGTTTTTTTTGCTCATGTGAAAAGTCGTGATGAAGAGACTCTTATTGCCGAACAGTTTGTTAAGAGTGGGGTTGATCTTTTTTTTGGGGGGGGATGGGGTTATTTTGTGCCTGAATCTGAAAAAGGGAGTGCCAGAGATGATGAGAAAAACTTGCTAGCAGAATTAGGTAAAAATATGAAAGTTATTAAATCAGCTGATGAATTTTTTAAATTAAAAGCCGAAAAAAGAGTCGTTGGATTTTTTGCTTCCAAACATCCTCCTAAAGCTTCCAAAAGAAAGCCCTCTTTAGCGGATTTAACATCTAAAGCGATTAAAGTCCTTTCCCAAAATAAGAAGGGTTTTTTTCTGATGGTGGAGGGCTCTCAGATAGATTGGGCTGGTCATAGAAATAATGCTAAAAAAATTATTTCTGAAACTATCGATTTTGATGAAGCGGTTGGGGCTGGGTTTGATTTTGCGAAAAAAAATCAAAGAACTCTTATTCTGGTTACGGCTGATCATGAAACAGGAGGTTTTGCGATTCATGATGGTTCTTGTTCTGGTAAAAAAGTTTCTAAAACCGGTTTTACTTCGCGAAATCATACGGCGACCATGGTGCCTCTTTTTGCTTATGGTCCGGGTGAGGAAAATTTTGGTGGAATTTTAGATAATACAACCGTAGGGAAAAAAATGATTCAATTTGTAAAAAAATAAGATTTAAAAGAAGGCTGAATTCGTCTTGATATAATTTTTTTAGTGATAGAGTTTAAAAAAATAATTATTCATAACCCAAAGCTTCTATCGGATTTAGTTTAGAGGCCTTAAATGCTGGGAAAAGGCCAGAGCCCACTCCAACAATAATCGAAACAACAATAGAGATTATAATCGAAAAAGGACTGATCGGCATATTTATATTTGTAAAGTAACTGATGGTTTTGGCAACTATCATTCCCAAAAAGAGTCCTATAAAACTACCTAAAAAAGAGATTAAGACTGACTCAAACAAAAATTGTTGTAAAATTGTTTTTTCCGGGGCTCCGATCGCTTTTCTGAGTCCGATCTCTTTGGTTCTTTCGGTGACAGAGACCAGCATCATATTCATAATGCCAATACTCCCTACAATTAGAGAGATAGAAGCTACTGCCGCCAATAGAATCGCAAACATTTTAGCGGTACTTTCAACCGTACTTTTTATCTCTGTTAAATTTCTTAAGTGAAAATCATTTTCATCTTTGTCTTTAAGTTTGTGTCTTAAACGAAGTAAAGAGGTTATTTTTTTTTGGGTATAATCTAGATATTTTCCCTCAGTTACTTTTAAATTAATCTGCCGGACACTTTTGGGATATTTGGATCTAAAAATTCGACGGGAAAAAGTTTGCCAGGGTAAAAAAATTTGGTCATCAATACTTCGGGGGCCAAAGCTTTCTCCTTTTTCTTTTAAGATTCCGATTATTTTAAAAGGGATATTTTTGATTCTGATCATTTCGCCTAAGGCGTTAACCGGTCCTAAAAAATCTTTTTGAATGTTAGATCCGACAATAGCCACTAAAGCTCCGGTTTTATAATCGCGCTTTTTAAAATATTCCCCTTTTTCTACCTCTAAATTTTGAATTTCAAAATAATCAGGAGAGATTCCGTAAATAGAAGATGATTGATTTTTATTTTCATAAATAATCTGTTCAGATAAATTATTTAAATAAGAAATTTTTTCAACTGTACTTAAATTTAGAAGAGATTCAGCGTCTTCATAAGTAAGGGTCTTGACATCTCCAGACCGAAAACCGGCTTTTTTCCCTTCCCCGGGTCTAACAATTAAAAGATTAGATCCTAGATTAGAAAGTTGGCTGTTAACTTTTTCTTGCACGCCAGTTCCAACTGAAACCATTACTACGACCGCACCGACTCCAATAATAATCCCTAAAATAGTTAAGAAGGATCTTAACTTGTAAGACTGAAGAGAAATCCAAGCCTCTTTTATTATTTCAACTAATAACTGCATAACTTATTATTCTATTAAGCCATCTCTAATATGAATTGTTTTTTGGCCAAAAGTGGCAATATCGTCCTCGTGAGTAATCATCACAATTGTAACCCCATTATCCTTATTAAGTTTTTTAAAAAGATTAAGGATTTCGTGACTGGTCTTGGTGTCTAAATTTCCGGTTGGCTCATCTGCTAAAATTACTTGGGGATTTCCGACTAAAGCTCTGGCAATAGCAACCCTTTGCTTCATCCCACCTGATAATTGAGTGGGTAAGTAGTTTTCAAATCCTTTTAAATCAACTTTTTCTAATAATTCAAGAGCCAATTTTTTTCGGCTTTGACTGTTTTCTCCCCTGTAAACTAAAGGGAGGGCTACGTTATCAATCAGATTTCTTTTGGCCAAAAGATTAAAATTTTGAAAAACAAAACCAAAAGTCTGATTTCTTATTTTAGCTAAATGTTTTTGATTAAGATTAGCTACATTTCGGTCAGCTAACCAGTATTCTCCCCCAGTAGGTTGATCCAGACAGCCGATAATATTCATACAAGTTGATTTACCTGATCCCGAAGGACCCATTATTGATAAAAAATCCCCTTTTTTAATTTTAAAGGATAGACCTCTCAAAACTTTCTGAGTGATTCCATCCCCAGTCCGATAATTTTTAGTTATTTTTTTAAACTCGATTACTGTTTCTGAGTTCATTGATTTATTTTCTTTTAGAGCTAAGACCACGTCGTAACAAAAGTCTCTGAGCCCGATCACTATTTTTGTTATTTTTTAAATCTAGGTTAGAGCCTAAAATATCCTCAACCACAAGATCGTTTTCTTTTATTCCTGGACCGCTAATCTCAGTTTCGGTATCATTTGAGATTCCTTTTTTAATTTTGACCGGCACCAAGGATTCATTTTTTAGGAGGTAGATAGTTGTCTCTAAAGGGGATTTTTTTTCTTTTTCTTTTGGTTTGGTATCTCCTTCAGGCCATTTAAAAGCAAAAACGGTGTTAGCCACTTTAAGAGTATTCTCTTTATGATTTATTAGAATAGTAGTAAAAGCGGTCATCCCAGGTAAAAGTTTCATGGAACTATTATCAATATTAATAATAACCGTGTAGGTGACCACATTCTCTTCGTTAACAGGATTAAGTCTAATCTGTTTTACTTTTCCTTTAAATATTTCATTTTGGTAAGCATCTACCGTAAAATAAACTTCTTGCCCTGGCCTAATCGTTCCGATATCTGATTCCGAAACAGAGGTTTCGATCTGCATTTTAGTTAAATCTTCGGCAATTTTAAAAAGTTCTGGGGCTTGAAGACTAGCTGAAACGGTTTGTCCCTCATCAACTTCTCGGGAGATAACAACTCCAGAAACAGGTGATCTAATAATAGCGTAACTTAAATTTGTTTTTGCTTTTTTATATTCTGAGTAAGCGGAATTATAATCGGCCTCTAAACTTTTAAGTTTTGTTTCGGCTTGGTCAAGTTCGGCTTGAGCAATATAATCCTTGGCAAAAAGTTCTTTAAGTCTTTTTACTTCTAGCGCGGCTAATTTTTTTTGTGTTTTAGCTTTGTCCATTTTAGCTTCAGCTGTTTCTTTGTTAGCTAAAAGGACCGATTTATCTAGTTCGGCTAGAAGTTGACCTTTTTTTACTTGATCATTAAAATCGATATATATTTTTTTAATAATTCCAGAGACTTGCGTTCCGACGTTAACGATGTTGACTGGATTAATAGTGCCACTAGCCTCGACTTTTTTTTCAATAATCCCTTTTTTAATAGGGACCGTAACATATTCTGTTTTTATCGTTTGATCTTTAAAGGAAAATTTATATAAAAATAGACCTGCGGCTATTATTATTACAAAAATAATTAACCATTTTTTACTTAACTTTAGATTCATTTTTTCCCTCTAGAATTTGTTGATTTATAGATTTTCGATTAAGTGATCCGATTGCTTTTAGTAGAGCCGCTTGAGAAATTATAAATTCATACTCAGCGTTTATTCTTTCATTTTCGGCTTCTAGCCAAGCAGCTTCGGCTGTTAAAACATCAAGCATGGTAGCTTTTCCCACTTTATACATACCGGTTGTAACATTCTGGTTTTCTCTGGCACTTTTTTGCATCTGAACGGCTACTTCTGAATTTTTTTGTGCAGTTTTTAGATTATGATAAGCCTCCCAGGTCTCATAAGCCGCTTCTTTTTCTAGTTTTTTTCTCTCTTCTCTGGCACTTTGATAATGGTAGGATGTTTTTTCTGATTCGTAAGTTTGCCTGAATCCGGTAAAAATAGGTAAAGAAAATCTTAAACCTAAAGAGAGTTCTTTTTTATTAGTATTATTTTGATAATTTCTAGAGAGACCCTGGTTGCTGAAAAAAGAAAGAGAAGGGAGTTGAGATAAGTCCGCACTTTTAGCAGCGGCTTTAGAACTCTTTTCGGCTGCAATTAGGGCTTTTAAATCGGCTCTATCTTTAAGAGATTTTTGAATTAAAGTTTCAATATCCTTGCTTGCTAGAGAAGATTTTTTAATAAGGTTTGGTTTGGTCAGTTTTATTTTAGTAGTTTGGCGATAATTTAACAATTTAATCAATTGCCCTTGATAAACTAAAGATAGGTTGGCTGTTTTTTGCCGATTAAGTTGACTCTGCATAGCTTGGGTTTTTGATTTTAAAACATCAGCTTTAGGGACCAGACCTAAAAAATACTTTTCTTGAGCAAGTTCATAGGCTTTTTTGTAAGATTATTCTGATTTTAAGGCTGATTTTAAAGCTTCTTTGGCCGAAAAAAGACGACAATAAGTTTCGATAACCTGGTAAATAGTCTGCTGGAGGCTATGAAGATATTTTTGTTTGAGATGCTCGAGATTAAA
>Ga0272440_1002894_pt1 | contig 13130 bp, 13 predicted proteins | sample SSMMMBAug17_FD_192440 | JGI IMG/M metagenome (GOLD analysis project Ga0272440, IMG submission 192440) | Marine sediment archaeal communities from Little Sippewissett salt marsh, Falmouth, MA, United States - SSM-MMB-Aug17 | ecosystem: Environmental > Aquatic > Marine > Wetlands > Sediment ...
GGCGCTTTAGCGTCCTTTTTCCATTCAGCGTTGGGCTTTAGCCCTACGCTGTTCTTGGATTTGCCGAAATAAATCATTTTCAATGTTTCTCTCTAAAAAGTCCGACTTTTTGGGAATGCGCCCTCTTGCAATCATTTATTCAAACTTCTGAAAGATGCGGATGCAGACATATCTGCCAATGTAACCAACCTAAACTGTACACCATAAAAAAAATTTAACAGATTATTATATTCTTGTTCAATTTTTTGATTTTTCTGGCACGAAAAATGCCCATTTGCTTAAATCATAATTTTCAGGCTATAAATTTGTTAACCGGATACCAAAAGCAGTGCGGCTTTTTCAACAATATTGCTGGGGTTTTATTCTGTTTGCTATTAAACCAAAGCAAATGCATTTTGTTTTTGGTGCTGGTTATACTATCATAAAAAAAGGAGTTTATTTAATGAAACGTATTCTTGTAACCGGTGGGGCAGGTTTTATTGGTTCTCACTTATGTGAGCGATTTGTTCAGGATGGCCATGATGTTATTTGCCTGGATAACCTGTTTTGTGGAAGCAAAAGAAATATTTATCATTTATTATCGTTTCCAAATTTTGAGTTTATTCGACATGATATTGTTAATCCCATATCTTTAGAGATTGATCAAATCTATAACATGGCCTGTCCGGCATCGCCGGTGCATTATCAGTATAATCCTGTAAGAACTGTCAAAACCAATGTAATGGGTGCGCTCAATATGTTGGAACTGGCTTACCATGTGCATGCAAAAGTTCTTCAGGCATCGACATCAGAGATCTATGGTGACCCTGAAATGCATCCTCAGAAAGAGCATTATTGGGGCAATGTCAACCCAATTGGACTGAGAAGCTGCTATGATGAAGGCAAGCGCGTTTCAGAAACACTAATTATGGATTTCCACAGACAATTCCAGGTTGAGGTTAAAATTGTTCGCATATTCAACACCTATGGGCCAAAGGTAGCGATAAATGATGGCCGGGTTATCAGTAATTTTATTGTGCAGGCATTGAGTAATCAGGATATCACAATTTATGGTAATGGCCAACAGACACGTTCATTTTGTTATGTTGATGACTTGCTAAATGGATTGATAAAAATGATGAACTCCCCCAATGAATTCACAGGTCCGGTGAATTTAGGCAATCCAATAGAAACGACTGTTTTGGAGCTTGCTCAGATGGTTGTTAAAATGACGAAAAGCCAATCAAAAATAATATTTCAAGACTTACCCAAGGATGATCCCAAAAAACGTAAACCTGATATTACGCTGGCAAAAACACAATTGGAATGGCAACCTGTTGTGACTCTGGAAGAGGGACTCGAGAAAACGATTGCATATTTTAGACAGAGTTATTCATTTTAGACATGGCAGCGTTGTGTTCAAGGAAAGCTCGGAAAATAACATGCTCATTTTTCTTGATCGTACAAAAAAATAAGGTCGTATAGAGACGTAGCATGCTACGTCGCTACAACACAATTACCTCAAAACGAACAATATCAAAAAATGGGGAAGTTATTTTCAGAGATTTCCTTACTTGTAATGGGCGCTCCCGCTCTCATAATACATCCTAAAGCAATTACGTTGCATTGTCGATATAAATAACAATTATTATTATTCTTTATTAATTCTAAATTAATTCTAAAAATGGAAAGATTTATTGTATTTTCTTTAAATTTCGGGGTGACCAGGCGCTGAAAACGAGAGTTGATATTAACAGGATATATCAATATTGTATTTAAGCCCTGGACATACTTGTACATGAAATGTTATCAGAATTAAGCAAAACGAGCTATTTAAATAATCTATCAAGTCAGGCCTGTCATAAAATATTAAATTTGTATGACAGGTCCGAATGGAAAAGGAGTCTGTCATGGATATCAATACAAACATGCAAGCCACATTGCCTGTCCAAAAAAGCGCGGACGTAACCCGTGTTCAACAAAATAAATCTGCACAAAAACAGGTTCAGGAGTTATCAGAACCTCAAAAAATACCGGCTTTTGAGGACTTTTCCCTTGAAATCAGTGAAATGACTAGAAAGTTACAAGCAATGCCCAATATGGATCGTCAGACAATGCGGGATCTTGAAGCAACGTATTCAAAAGAAAAAACCGGGCAGGAAGCTGTGGAAGAATTGTTTGACTATGGCAATGAAAATGAGCGTGTCATGGAGCGATTACAAAAGAGAATGGAGGAGGAAATTGAACGATACAATCGTGTAGAACCCGAACCTGCTAAAATTTTGTTTGATCAAGATATGGATGTAACGCTCACTGATGCTGAACAAGCAGCTGAAAATGCTGAAGAATTGATTGAAGTTACAGGCATGATGGCCAGACTGAATCGTGAACTTATCAATGAACCCAAAGATGAGAACGAAAAAACACCAACTGAAAAAATTAGAGATCAATTGGGCGGTTATATTGATAGCAGCGGACTTGTTCCTGAAAAAGAACGTGAAAAAATGAAAAATCCTGTTGAATTGGCAAAAGATGATCAGGAACAGCTCAAACAGGTCACTGGTAAATTAATTGAACGTCCTGAGGAATGGGGGATTGAGGGTAATAAGCCTGAAAAGACATTTGCAGAAAAAGGCAGGGAACAAATTGGAAGCATTGTTGATGAAAAAGGTCGTGCTGAAAAATCGAATGCTGAAAAATCATTTCCTGAACGTGCTGAAGAACGAATTCAACAGCTTGATGATAAAATGGGCGAATTAATTGACAAACCCAAAGAACTGACTGGAAAAGAAAATACCGAAAAAATGACACCTGCTGAAAAAGCGAATAAATCCTTGGGCAATCAAATTAATAATGCGCCATTAAATGATAAACGTGAAAAATCACCGCCTGAAGTGGCTGAAGAAAAAATGGAAAAAATGGTTGATAAAATGGGGGAACGCGTTGATAAACACGAAAAAATAACTGGTGAAGTAATTGAAGAAAACATGACACAAATGGAAAAAGCAAAAATTCGTATGGGAAATCGTCTTGATGTCGAAGGTGTTGTTCCTGACGATGAACGCATAAAAAAGCCGCCTGAAAAGGCAGAACAAGTTATGGAAGAAATGATCGAGAAAATGGGAAATCTTGTAGATAAACATGAAAAGATTACTGGTGAAAAAGACCCTGAAGAAATGTCGGAAACTGAAAAAAATAGAGAGTTAATGGGCGCAAGAATTGCTACAAAAGGTGTTGTTCCAGATGAAGAACGAAAAAAACAACCCCCTGAAAAAGCCAAAGAAGATATGGCCGCCATGATCGAAAAAATGGGTGAAAAAGTGGATAAGAATGAATCGTTGACAGGAAACAAGAACACTGAAAAAATGTCAGAAATGGAAAAATCCAAAGAAACTTATGGCGGGCGTCTGGATATGAAAGGTGTTGTGCCTGATGAAGAACGTGAAAAAAATCCTGTAGAAAATGCTGAGGAAAAAGCTGAAGAGCTTAAGGAACAACAGGGAGAATTGGTTAATAAACGTGAAGAATTAACTGGCAAGGAAAATCGTGAAGCAATGACTGAAGCTGAAAAAGCAAATTCCGATCTGGGCAATTATATTGACAAGAAAGGGGTTACATCCAAACAAGAACGTGACCAATCTGCCCCGCAAAGAATAAAAGAACGTCTTGATGAAATGGATGCTGAAACTGGCCGATTGGTTGAGAACTCACCATTAAATGAAGAATTTGCAGACAGTCGCATCGCACCTATTGCAAATCAACTTAATGGACAAAATCAAAGTAATTTTTTGGCAACCGCCAATAAACTTGATAATACTGGTGGCCCCAATATGGATAAGTTTACGTCAACAACCAATGCACTTATTGAAAAAAGAGAGGATGAACAACTCAGAAATTACCTTTCTGGTGTTCAAGATCAGTCTGGTGTTGCACTTTCTATGTATTTGACTGCTGCAGCACAACGACATTTATTTGCCTAAGAAAATCCATAAATGACTGGGCGTATTTACAAGGGGCTTACGTACAGGTTAGGTAGGGGCCTTGCCCTGGACTGTTATGCGACCTCCTTTCAGGGCTAAGAAAATTCCCCTATTTTTGAAATGCGCCCAAAGTCAGCTATTAAAGAATTTGGAATTTCAAAAGAAGAAATTTTTCAAATACAAAAAGCAAGACATAATAACTTTAACAGTCACAAATTATGAAAAAAATGAGAAAAATTGATTGTCGCAAGCGTCCTGGCGTATTTTTCTATGTATTTAAATATTTCCCCAATGCGTGCAACAGACATTGATCTTATTCAACTTATGGATCGTGCAGCTTTAGTGCGATGGCCGCGTAAATATTACACGCGAACATTAACATCATCACATTATTATGCCTATCTCGCACTAATTGAAAATCAATTCGTTGGCAATGTCATGTATCGCATCAAAAACATGAATATATATATTGACAAGATTATCGTAACTGAATCATTTCAACGTCAGGGAATTGGCGGTAAATTACTTGAATATGCAATTAATATGGGGAAATTACAAAAGGCGTCTCTTGCCATCTTGACAGTGTCTGCCAGAAATATTCAGGCAATAGATTTCTATATTAAACATGGCTTTGAACTTGAACGTATTAAATGGAATCACTATTCTTTCGGCAATCATGGATTGAAAATGTGCCGGACTCTCCAAACTGTTATCAGGAATTATTAATTTTTTTATATTTTTTCTTGCAATAATTTTAAATTAATGTTTTAATTTTTAAATTATTCTAAAAAAGCATTGATCTGTTCAACAAATCAATGCAGGCCCCTTCCTCAAATAGATTTTTTTGATACGAAAAATGATAAACACATTAGATAGTCAAAAACAATCAATAAAGGAAATCTCAGGGGGTTGGAGTTAATTCTTGGGTATCAAACTAAGTGGCGTTATTGTAATAGTTGGGAACTATGGATGTGGAAAAACAGAAGTTTCAGTGAATTTAGCAGTTTACCACAAACGTTCTGGCATTCAGGTTAAAATTGGTGACCTGGATTTGGTGAATCCATATTTCCGAACACGCGAAGCAAAACAAGCACTATTCAATCTGGGTATAGATGTCATACTTCCGCCAAAGCAATTTCTTCAGGCAGACCTGCCTATACTTACTCCAGAAATTTATGGCATGATTCAAAGCCCCGGCGAACTGTCAATTTTGGATGTTGGTGGTGACCGCGTGGGTGCGACTGTTTTGTCTGCACTTGCCCATACCTTTACAAATCAGAATGCGCAAATGTATCAGGTCATTAATCCTTTTCGACCTTTTTCTAATACGATAGATGGTTGTCTGACTATTCGCGAACAAATTGAAACAGCCTCCAGATTGACAGTTTGTGGAATGATTAGCAATGCAAACTTAATTGAGGAGACAACACCAGATATCATTTATGAAGGCTACAGATTTGTGAAAGAGCTGTCTAAAAAAAGTGATACGCCTTTAAAATGGATTACTGCGCCAATAGAATTGATGTCAAAAATGGATATGAATCGTTTTGATTGTCCTGTATTACCCATTGAAAGACAATTGGTGCCTCCCTGGATTAAAGCCAATGTTTTGGGGCCTAAAAATTTTGTATTGCACTAAAAATAATTTTGGATAATTAACTCAGGAAATACAAATAGATCATAAGTTTTCTGAGAAAGGTTATGTAATGAACTATCTATATCAAATCGATACGGATCGCTGCAAAGGATGTGGCCTGTGCGTGGCTGTTTGCCCGAAAAAAGTGCTGGGATTATCTCAAACAAACAATTCTAAGGGCTATTTTCCGGCGTATCGTATGAATGAATCAGCATGTGTTTTATGTGGTACTTGTTGCATTATGTGTCCTGATGTCGCAATCACCATCACACCTGTTGAAAATTAATTTAGCCGATTCAAAATTGCTTGTTTGAAGGAATTAATTATGGCGAAAATATTAATGAAAGGCAATGAAGCTATCGGGGAGGCCGCTATTCGTGCGGGATGTTTAAATTATTTCGGCTATCCCATTACACCCCAAAGTGAAATTGCGGAATATCTATCCCGACGCATGCCTGAAGTCAATGGCATGTTTTTACAGGCTGAAAGTGAAGTTGCAGCATCATACATGATTTTTGGTGCAGCAGCCGCCGGTGCGCGTGTATTTACAACATCATCCAGCCCAGGAATCAGCCTCATGAGTGAAGGAATCAGCTATGTCGCTGCTGCACAATGCCCGGCTGTATATGTTAATATCATGAGAGGCGGCCCTGGCCTTGGAGGCATTTTACCCTCTCAAGGAGATTATTTTCAAGCCACAAAAGGTGGCGGTCATGGCGATTATCATTTGTTGGTCATGGCGCCAAATAGCGTTCAGGAATCTGTTGAAATGGTCATGAAAGCATTTCCTTTGGCTGAAAAATATCGGAATCCAGTAATCATTCTGGGTGATGGTTTGATTGGTCAAATGATGGAACCTGTTGAGTTTCCAGAACATCTGGTATCTAAACCGACAAATAAAGATGCCTGGGCGACCAATGGTATGTCAACACGTAAATCAGATAAACGCAATCTTATCAGGTCTTTATTTTTGGTAGGAAACAGCCTTGAAGACAACAATCGGTGTCTCAAAGCCAAATATGATCTCATGCGAAAAGAAGAGATCATGTATGCAACCTATAACACTGATTCTGATTATGAAGCATTGATTGTCAGTTATGGAACCATGAGCAGGGTTTGTAGAACAGCCATTGATTTACTTAAAAATGATGGCATTGAAGTTGGAATGATTCGTCCACAAACATTGTTTCCATATCCAGATGATGCTGTTCGACAGGCCGCATGGAAACACTCATGTCAGGTGGTTACCAGCATGGAACTGAGTATGGGGCAAATGGTTGAGGATGTCGAACGTGTGGTTCAGGGCAGGCGACCAGTCACATGGTTTGGCGTTGCTGGTGGGAATGTTCCAGCACCGGAAGAGATTGTAAATGAAATGAAACGTGTCTTAAAGACGCACAAATCTTAAGGAACAATCATGGCAAACGTATTTCAAAAACCAACATCAATGTCTGATACGCAAACCCATTATTGTCCTGGATGCACACATGGTGTAATTCATCGTTTGATTGCCGAGACACTTGATGAACTCGATATTCAGGGCCGAACTGTTGGGATTGCACCGGTAGGCTGTGCAGTGCTTGCCTATCATTATTTTGACTGTGACTTTCAGGAAGCGGCACATGGTCGTGCACCTGCAATGGCCACGGGTATCAAGCGTGTAAGACCCGATTTAATTGTGTTTACATATCAGGGTGATGGCGATCTGGCCAGTATTGGCATGGGTGAAATTATTCATGCTGCGAATCGGGGCGAAAAATTTACGACGATATTTGTCAACAATACTGTTTATGGCATGACAGGCGGCCAAATGGCACCTACAACCATGCCAAATCAACGCACGACAACCAGTCCATATGGTCGAGATGTTGAAAATTGCGGCATGCCACTCAAGGTGGCAGAACTTATTGCCGCATTGCAAACACCTGCATATATTACCCGACAGGCTGTTATTAAACCCAAATATATCAGGAAAGCCAAAAAAGCCATTCGTAAGGCTTTTGAATATCAAATGGCAGATACTTGCTTTTCACTGGTTGAAATTGTCAGCACCTGTCCAACGAATTGGGGCAAAACGCCCCTTGAAGCTGTCCAATGGGCAGAATCTGATTTACTGCCCTATTACCAACTGGGCGACTATAAAACACCTGAAGGAGATTGATCATGCAACTGGATATGATGTTTACAGGTTTCGGCGGCCAGGGAATCTTGATGATGGGTAAAATTATTGCGCTGGCTGCCCTGGAAGAAAAAAAAGAAGTGGCATGGATACCTTCATATGGTCCGGAAATGAGAGGAGGTACAGCTTACTGCACGGTGGTAATTGGTGATTCACCTATTGGATCACCCATAATTCAAAATCCCATGTATCTTGTGGCCATGAATCAACCATCAATGGAAAAATTTGGACAACTTGTCAAACCCAATGGTTTGATATTGAAAAATAGTTCTCTCGTCCCAATCAGCAGCCAACGCACTGATGTTGAAGAATTTGAAATTGCAGCCAATGCAATTGCCAATGAATTGGGAACTGTAAAAGTTGCCAATGTCGTGGCTCTGGGCGCTTTTATTCAAAAAACAGGTATATTTTCTTTTGACCTGATTCAAGATGTTCTCAGGAAAGAGTTATCCAAAAAACCAGCATTGTTGGAGATTAACATTAAAGCTATCGCGCGCGGAAAAGAGAGTGTCTCTTGAAAAATCGTCTTGTAATTACAATTGATGGCCCTGCAGGTGCAGGCAAGACTACTATCAGTCAACGTATTGCCAATGTATATCAGTACATATGGGTAGACACCGGTGCACTCTATCGTGGCGTAGCATTGGTTTCTAAACAAGAAGGCATTGATATTGATGATGATGAACGATTGGATAATCTTTGTCATTCATTGCAGCTCCATTTTGTTAGAACAGGAGATCAACTCAATTTATATAATCGCGATCAGGACATTTCCCAAGACATTCGGATGCCAGAAATCAGTCTTCTGGCATCCAAAATTTCGGCGAAACCTTTGGTTCGTAAATATCTCCTAGATATTCAACGACAGTTTGGCAAAGCGGGTGGTGCTGTCTTTGAAGGGCGGGATATGGGGACTGTTGTTTTTCCTGATGCTGATATTAAGTTTTTTCTTAATGCCGATCACGAAGTTCGTGTAAAAAGACGTTATGACGAATGCCTTGCAAAAGGGATTCAAACAAGCTTTGAAACGATGTCCAAAGAAATGAAACAAAGAGACACCCAGGATCAAAGCAGAAAAATTGCGCCCTTAATTCCAGCACCTGATGCCATACTCATTGATTGCAGTAAAATGGATATCAATCAGGTGGTCAAACAGATGTGTCTGGAAATAAACAAAAGATTATAAGGACAATGCACAATGAAAAAATTATTTGAGGTCAAGCAATTACAAAATGAATTACCATACGAAGTGTGGTCAATGGAGGAACCTTTACCTGAAATCTATGCAGATGGTACTGAAGGGTTGATGATTCACGATGGTGTTGTCAAGTTTAATTTGTATTCTTCTGTAATTGAACGAGATGAAACAGAACAGGAATCTATGATCAAAAAAATTATTACCCAACGTGTCGTTATGCCTTTGCCTAAATTTTTTGAATTATTGAATAGAGGCATACACGTGCAAAACATGATTAAACAACAACAAGGAAAGCAACAGTTTACCAGTGTAAAGCCAACACTTCAATAATTTTTTTAGGCTTTAATTTATAAAAACAGTAATATTCTTGTTTTTTTTACAAAATTCCATTATAAAATATAATTTGCCACATCTGGATGTGGACCAAAAAAAATAAGTGTAAGGGGGATTCATAATTTTTATGAAAGACGAAGGGATTAAAACAATTTCTGAAGAATCAGTTCTTGCTGATTCTTTGGATACAGACGAATCTGATACCGATGAAAACTTGGTATTGGATGATGATGTCTCCAATGTGTCAATGGATGATGATGAAAATTTGATTGGCATGTATGAGGAAAGTTGCAAGAGATTTGAAGAAGGGGAAGTTGTATCTGGAAAAATCGTTCAAATCGATAAAGATTTTGTGTTGATCGACATTGGATACAAGTCGGAAGGCCAGGTGCCCATTGAGGAATTTGTTGATGACAAGAATCAAGTCACAGCAAAGATTGGGGATACTGTTGATGTGATGGTCGAGTTTTGGGATGATGAAGAAGAAGCTGTTCGGCTTTCCAAGGAAAAGGCTGCTCAGATAAAGGTTTGGGAAGAAATTAAAACAGCTTATGAAGGGAATAAAACAATTGAGGGTGTGGTTGTTTCGCGCGTAAAGGGCGGATTTTCTGTTGATGTTGGCATTAAAGCCTTTTTACCCGGCTCACAGGCAGATCTGAGACCCCTTCGTAACCTTGACGAGTTGGTCAACCAGACATTGACATTCAAGGTATTGAAATTTAATCGGAAACGAAGCAACATCGTGCTGTCTCGTCGTGCAGTTCTTGAGGAGGAACGACAGGCCAGAAGATCTGCAACACTTTCAAATATTCATGAAGGTAAAATTGTTGAAGGCGTAATCAAGAATATCACTGAGTATGGTGTTTTTGTAGATCTCGGCGGAATTGATGGTTTGTTACATATTACAGATATCTCCTGGGGACGTGTCAAACATCCATCTGAGCTTTTCTCTGTTGGGCAGTCAATTAAGGTCAAAATTCTGGGCCTGGATCTGGATCGGGAAAGAGTTTCATTGGGCATGAAACAGCTTACCGAAGATCCCTGGATTCATGCTGAAGAACGTTTCAAAATTGGCACAAAAGTCTCTGGGAAAATTGTCAGTCTCACAGATTATGGTGCATTTGTTGAACTGGATGAAGGTGTTGAAGGCTTGATTCATGTGTCTGAAATGTCCTGGACACGTAAAATTAGACATCCTGCGCATTTTGTTTCTGTTGGTGAAGAAGTGGATACAGTCGTATTGGATATCAGCCCGGATAATCGACGAATATCTCTGGGGATGAAACAGGCGATTCCCAATCCCTGGGATGTTATTGGCGATAAATATCCGGTGGGTACAACCATTGAAGGCCGTATCAAAAACATTACAGATTTCGGTTTATTTATTGGCATTGATGAGGGCATTGATGGGCTTGTTCATATTTCCGATATTTCCTGGACCAAACGCATTAAACATCCATCAGAAATCTTTAAAAAAGGTCAAAAAGTACAGGCGATCGTTCTGGATATCGACAAAGGCAACGAACGTTTCTCATTAGGAATTAAACAGTTGCATCCCGACCCATGGGAAACTGTTGGTGAACGCTATCAAGTTGGTACACAGGTAAAAGGCACTGTTACGAATGTTACAGACTTTGGCGTATTTTTGGAACTGGAAGAAGGTATCGAAGGCCTTGTGCATGTATCTGAAATCAGCAAAGAAAAGATTAAAACACCAGTGGGCCAATATGAAGTTGGCGATGACATCAAGGCAATGGTTGTCAATATCAATGGCAAGGAACGTCGCATTGGTTTATCAATTAAGCGTTTGTTAATGCAGGATGAACATAGTATACTGTCAGATTATGTAAAAAATGCCAATCGGCCAACATCAACATTTGGTGAATTGCTTGGAAAAAATCTAAAAGATCAACTTGAAAGGGAACAGGCTGAACTTCTGGAAAATAAATCAACCGAAGAAACTGAGGAAGCACATGATGAGATGACATCTACGCAAGAAATAGAAAAGACAGATAACAATATGACAGATGAAGTGACGACTGAAAGCGATGTTGATGAAAAGGCATCTGAAGAAACCGAAAAATTGTCTGAAACCGCTTAATGATTATTCAGGTGTGATGGCATGTTTTCAAGACGGCATCCATATTTATTTTTTATTCTGGTGAACACATCAGTTTTGTGCGGCACACTGATTTTAATATCTTTGATGATTACAGTCAGTGTGTCCACACCAGAATATGGCGAAAAAGTGGGCATCATAGAAATTGAAGGTATGATCACAGATGCCCTTCCTGTCATTGCGGATCTAAAATATTTTAGACAAAATGATCAGGTCAAAGCCATACTTGTCCGAATCAATTCACCAGGGGGCGGTGTTGCACCCTCCCAGGAAATCTATCGTGAGATAAAAAAATCAAAAAATGAAAAACCAATTATTGTTTCAATGGGCACTGTCGCTGCCTCGGGCGGCTATTATATTGCATCAGCAGCCAATGGCATCGTAGCAAATACCGGTACGATAACAGGCAGTATTGGTGTGATAATGGGCTTTACAAACTTTGAAGCGCTTTTCCAAAAGATTGGTTTGCAAACTTCAGTTATCAAAAGCGGCGAATTTAAAGATATGGGGTCACCCACTCGACCAATGACCCCTGAAGAAGAATCCTTTCTTCAATCTTTTGTGACTGAAATTCATGAACAATTTATCAATGATGTATCCCAGGGGCGAAACTTGCCCATAGATGAGATCCGATCTATTGCTGATGGCCGTATTCTCACCGGAGAACAGGCCAAAAAATTGGGCCTTGTTGATCGTATCGGTAATTACGACGATGCAATTCAATGGGCTGGAAGCCTTGGCGGCATTCAGGGTAAGATTTCAACAATGCATCCCCCAAAACCCCCGCTGGGAATTCTTGAAGAACTTATTCATAATGAAATTCATTCCTGGATTTCAAAAATATCTGCTTATCAACATAATCTGTCCATTGATTATTTGTGTCCTTATACTGATTGATATTGTTCATTATATCTGGACGTTTTTTTAATCAATAACAACTTGACAATAAATATTATTATAAGTATCTTTTGTTTTAATCACAAAAAGTTTAATTGAAACCTGGTATTGGATCTTTTCTGAATCGGAGAATATTATGCCATACACTAAAAAGGATTTTATCAGAGATACAGTATTAAATTCAATACATGAAGTGCCGGTTGAGGATGTTGTAAAATGCTTGAATATTAATGATGTACTAAAAACACTTAAACCTGAACAAAGACTTAATGGGCTTAAGCCAGAAGAAAGACTTTTTGGGCTTAAACCAGAAGAAAGGCTTAGTGGGCTTAAACCAGAAGAAAGGCTTAGTGGGCTTAAACCAGAAGAAAGGCTTAGTGGGCTTAAACCAGAAGAAAGGCTTAGTGGGCTTAAACCAGAAGAAAGGCTTAGTGGGCTTAAGCCAGAAGAAAGACTTAGCGGTCTCAACCCTAAAGACCTTGAAATATTAGAATATCACATTAATATGTTAAAAACGAAAAGTTTGTAAACAATTAAGCTGGTAATTTAAAGTATCAGAAATTTATCAATGAAGGATTTTAGGGCAGAAACGTGGAAATGTTCGATCTGTTGATGAAAATATTCTTTAATCGACCATATTGGAAATATCAAACTATTTGAAATAACTAAATTAATTTAATTGTAGAAAGAAACATAATGATTGAATGGCATCACATTTTTGGAATGGCGCTTACAGATCTATTTACTGACAGCAAATATCGCGTAGAAGTTGAAAAAGAACTTAAAATGAATCAGTTTCTTGATATTTT
>Ga0272440_1002895_pt1 | contig 13125 bp, 7 predicted proteins | sample SSMMMBAug17_FD_192440 | JGI IMG/M metagenome (GOLD analysis project Ga0272440, IMG submission 192440) | Marine sediment archaeal communities from Little Sippewissett salt marsh, Falmouth, MA, United States - SSM-MMB-Aug17 | ecosystem: Environmental > Aquatic > Marine > Wetlands > Sediment ...
CATTTAATTATGTGCCAAGAACGTGTAGGGGCGAACCTTATGTTCGCCCATCGTACATAGGAACGAATGCGTTATTAGTTCGAGGGCGAACACAAGGTTCGCCCCTACACGTTCTTGGCACATAAGTAAATGGGGAACTTATTTTTCGAGTTTTCCTATGTACGATGGGCGAACATAAGGTTCGCCCCTACATTGGACTTGTAAATAAGAAAATGAGGAACTTATTATTCAATCATTCCTTATTTTTCGAATTTTCCTTAGGGATGCTCGGAAAAAAACATGCTCATTTTTCATGATCGTACAAAAAAAATAAGGCCGTGTAGAGACGTAGCATGCTACGTCTCTACAGTACAATTACCTCAAAACGAACAATATCAATAATGGGGAAGTTATTTTCAGAGCGTTCCTTATGTTTTGCACCTTGAACGTCGAAGTTTCAAAAGGGAATATGTAATACCATACGTAAGCAATGAAAACAGAAGCCCGAAAATAACACCTCCCAATAACATAGGATAAATAATGCCTTTGCCTACATATAATAGTTGGGTCACATCTTTGTCTGCAATAAGCTGCTTGATACTGATGAAATCAAGTGCTTGTTTGGGAGGAATGAACAATATTCCGATCTGATAATCCATGTAAAGAATTGGAATAAAGGTAAATTGATTCATAATAAAGCTGGAAAACATTGCAGCAGCATAATTGGGGCGCCGGCTGATCCACAGAAGAAGAATAATCAACAATGTCTGGAAACCTATTAATGGAACGATTCCACCAAAAATGCCAATAGATAAACCTATTGCAATATCATGGGGATTGTCATTTTCTTTTACCAACAAATGCCATTTTTCTTTTATCCAGGTTAAGATGAATTGCATCTTTAAACTTTGAACAAAAGATAAAATAAACTTTTTCACTTGATTTTCATTTTCATCAGGTTGATTCACTGCAACATACCCTTTTTAGACGTATGAATAGATTCGTAATACTCGAAAAAAAGTTTTTCATTTTTAAAGGAAGTGTCCACATATTCAGATGTGGATGACCAAATTTAAACGTTTGGACTATAGGTTTGGTTTTGATTCTTGTTTCTGGAATTAGTGAAATTGATTTTTTCCCCCCAACCTGTTCATACGTCCTTGAATATTTTGCTACTTATTATGGCCTTTCATTGGATATGTCAATAATCATTTTTCAAGTACACCAAAATTGAGGAATATTCTGAAAAGAACTTTTCATTATTGTTATTGTTCATTTTGAGGTAATTATGCTGTAGCGTCGTTGGATTCTATTTCTCTAGGCGACCAAATTTTTTTGTAGGATCAAGATAAAGGCGCATGGTTTTTTATCGAACGTTCCAAATAAGACAATTCTATATTTGTTTCATCATAACATTTTCTGATCGTTGGTTTCCAGGTAAAGGTGATATAGGGCGTATCCAATCCTTTGTTAATTAGGCTTGACATATCCGTTCATTCGTGTTATAACTATAATATTTTGATTATTGAGTATGTTTACTCAATTTTAACAATGCCAATCCATACAGAAAGGAAATATAAAAATGTCTGACAAAAATCCTGAATGTCCATTGTACAATCCAATGAACTGTAAGGAGTATTACAATCCTAAACTATGCGCATTTTCAAGAAGTGATAAAATATGTTTAAAAAAACGAAAGCCCAGAGGCAAGCCCAAAACTGTTGAAAATTCTAATTCAGAAAAATAAATAATTGAAATGGTCATTTAGAAAAATGATAGAATGCCTCTTAAAGTCATTATAATAGGTCATTCTGATTTTCGAATATTTCCAAGTCAGCATCTAAAGAATAAAAATATAAACACCCTAACGCCCATATTTTATTGACAAGGGCACCGATGAAACTTTAATACCCAAAATCAAAGGAGGCACCAATGAAATTTATTAAATATCCAGAAATAGAAAATAGTTACAGAAAAATGTTTCTTGAGGCTATAGATGCCCATGGTTTGGATCAAGGAGAATTTGTTGTTCAGGAAAAAGCGCATGGCGCAAATCTCTCATTTTGGTGTGATGGTTCAGAAATAAAAACTGCCAAACGATCAAGCTTTATTAAAGATAATTTTTATGATTATGAAAGTGTTGCTGAAAAATACAACCCTTATGTTTTTAAACTTTATAATACCTTAAAAGCGGATAATTTCGATTTTTCCATCCTTGCTGTATATGGAGAATTGATTGGTGGCACTTATCCGCATAAAGAAATTGAAAAAAATACTTCTGCCACACGTATTCAAAAAGGCATATTCTACACGCCAAACAATGAATTTTATGCAATAGATATCTCCCTTGATGGCAAACTTCAGGATATTGACACATTCAACACATATATGAAACAAATCGGTTTTTTATATGCACAAACAATTTTTCGCGGCACATTTCAGGAGTGTATGTCATATCCAAATAAATTTCAGTCCAGAATTTCAGAATGGTTAGGTTTGCCAGAAATTCCAGATAATTGCTGTGAAGGCATTGTGATTAAACCTGTAATTCCTAAATTCTTGGGAAATGGTGAAAGACTCATTTTAAAAAATAAGAATGAAAAATGGGCCGAAAAAGCCAAGCAGAAAAAACGTCCCCAAAAAGCAAAGCTGGTATTATCTAATGAAGCCATTGATTTATGGAGTCAACTGGAAAGTTATGCCACTCCCAATCGTTTAAGAAATGTCATTTCAAAAATTGGAGAAATTAAGAAAACAGATTTTGGGAAACTCATGGCTGCTTTTTCTCAGGATGTGCTGGCCGATTTTTTCAAAGACCACGAACATCCTTTCAAATGCCTTGAAAAGAAAGAGCAAAAACACCTGACACGTCAATTGAATAGTGCATGCTCAAAAATGATTCGAAAAGACTTGCTTAATATTGTGGATGGAAAATTTTAGGTAATGAACGAACTGTCTCATACCTGTTCAAATCACATTGCAGATCCTTCAATAATTGATGAAAATTCTTGCCCAATATGTGGAAAACCAAACAGGTGTGGTGAAAAAGAAGTCATAAATGGTATTCCGCTCAATAGGTGCTGGTGTGCCTATGAAACGTTTCCGAAAACAATATTTGAAAAAATTCCAGAAGAAAAATATGGCAAAGCCTGTATCTGTCAAGAATGTCTGTATCAATTCAGACCCAAAAATGCAGATATTCTAAAACTTCACAAAATTTTAACCGAACTTGTCAGTACCTGGAATAATAATCCAACAATATCATGGGGGCACATTTATTCCATTGGCGAAAAATTGCTGGTCTGGAAAAAACAAAATAATTGTAAAGGGTTATGGGGAAAATCACCCAAAATGATTACTGCAACAATGGATGATGGCATTGGTCAAGGGTTAAAAATGATCCATTTGTTCAGTCGCGTTGCAGGTGTTGAATTATTCCAATTGGGACTCATGCAGTCAATGGAAACCATTATTGATGCCTGTAAAAATCAACATCCACACTTTTTGGGCATGACCATTCTTCAATTTGATACAGAAGAAATCCTCAATGCCATTATCTCAAAAATACCAATTAACATTCAAATACTTGTAGGAGGCCCCATTTTTAAAAAGATATCTGAAAGCACACTGCAAAACAAAAAGTATATTCCCTTTGACAATGTTTGTGACTATTTGAATTTTTTGCTCCATTTTGAAATGGACTAGAATAAATAATTCATAGGAATGCTCTGAAAATAACTTCCCCATTATTGATATTGTTTGTTTTGAGGTAATTGTACTGTAGAGACGTAGAATGCTACGTCTCTACACGACCTTATTTTTATGTATCGGAAAAACAAAATCCTGCTTTATATTGGTACAAGTGCGATTTCGCTTGCTAACGCGCGCTGCTCTGAAAAGTTCGGCAGCTTTTAATCTGAGCCGCGCGCGTTAGCAAGCGGGACTGTACTTGAAGCAAATATCAAACAGGCTTTCCGAAAACGCACAAAAGTTAGGCTAATCTAAAATTTGCCCGAAGGGCACTATGGAACTCTCGAAAAATAAGTTCCTCATTTTCTTATTTGCCAGCCCGATGTAGGGGCGAACCTTATGTTCGCCCTCGAACGAATAACGTATTCGTTCCTATGTACGATGGGCGAACACAAGGTTCGCCCCTACACGTTCTTGGCACATAAGTAAATGGGGAACTTATTTTTCGAGTTTTCCTATGTACTTGGACGATCATGAAAAATGAGCATGTTATTTTCCGAGCATTCCATAGCGTTGGAAATGAAGACCATGAATATTACAGTTAAAACAGCAATCATAACGACCAGCTTAAATATCTGCCTGACAGTGGTAAAATTTCTATTATTTGCCATCACCGGTTCTCAAGCGATCCTGGCAGAAGCATGGCACAGCTTTACAGATATTGCTACCAGTGTCATGGTTGTATATGCCTTGTTTCAACCAAAAAAATCCTCTGATCCTGAAAATAAGATGCAGACAAATGAGCGTGAAATGATTGTTTCAATCATTATTGGCGTGATCTTACTACTGTTATCTTTAACATTGATCGTTCAGGTAATTAAAGGAGAGACCTCTCAAATTGACAATGCAGTCATGGCAGGAATTGTATTTATCTTGTTTTCATTTTTTTCCTATGTGATTTCCATATTTGAAACCCAGATGGGACATCAGGAAAATTCTATCAGTCTTGTTGCCGATGGAAATCATGCACGTGCAGACATGGCAGCTTCTTTACTCACAGGGTTGGCGCTTCTTCTATATCCAATGGGAATAAATCTTGATCGTCTTGTTGCCGGATTAATAGCTTTAATGATCCTCACTTATGCGATTGACACATTTGTCAATGTCTTTCGAATGAAAAAATCCAAAGATCAATCCTTTTCAATTATTCGTACCATTGTATCTGCACTGTTTAAAGCATGGCAGTACATTGAAAACCTGCCAGAAAAATCTCAGGCAGCAAGAATTAGAAATGCAACAATAGGAATTCTGGTAATCGGATTCATCATGGGGTATTTGTCAACTGGTTTTTATAGGGTAGACTACCGGGAAAAAGCATGTGCTGAATATCTGGGAGAACGCCTTCCCACTGTCGGTCCAGGCATGCATTGGGGGTGGCCGTGGCCGTTTGGGCGTGTCCGCGTTCAGGATGTAACCACCATTAAAGAAATACATATTGGTAATATTACAATCAATAAATCAAGTCCTTTGCTGTGGACAAAAAAACATGGCACTGAAGAACCCTTTATTAGCGGAGACCAGAATTTTGTTTATCCTTATGTGTCCATTCATTATCGTATCAACAATATTCAAACATATACATATGAAAACTCAGAACCGGTTAAGCTGATGGAGGAATTGGCATATCAATGTTTGACACGACTTTTGGCCATTCATACCTTTGACCATATTACAGGATCTCACCGCGGAAAAATTGTCAAAAACATGCAGGAAATCCTTCAAAAACAGTTAGATCATTTTAAAACAGGACTTTCTGTACTTTCAGTACATTTCAAAGATGTTCATCCGCCCATATCGGTTGCCGATGCATTTGAACGTGTAGTCGCATCGTATCAATACAAACAAAATCAAGTCAATCGCGCATTGGGATATAAAAACAGCGTTGTACCAGATGCGCGCGGGGATGCATCAAAAATTATGGCCGAAGCTCATACATATCAACTTGAACGCGAACAAGCTGCAAGGTCATCTGCCAATCAATTTTTGGCCATTTATCCGGATACCGCAGAAAAAAAGAATATTGTCAAAAATCAAGCGTATTATCAAAACATGAAAGAAAGTTTGGAAAAACGCTCTTTGATTGTTATTGATGATGCTCTTGATCCGCCTGATTACTGGATGGAGAATTAACAATGACAGAACTACTTGCCCCCGCCGGCACACTTGAAAAACTCAAATGGGCGATTCAATATGGTGCTGATGCTGTTTATTTTGGCATTCAATCCTTTTCTCTTCGAAGTTATGCGGGCAATTTTAGTATGGATGATGTTGACACTGCCATGACATACCTGAAAAAACATCAAAAAAAAGGCTATGTCACATTAAATATTTATCCCTGGTCACACGAATACGACAATTTGATTGAATCAGCCCGACAACTTGAAGAAATTGGCGTTGATGCTTTTATCGTTGCAGATCCAGGAGTGATCAGGGAGCTTCGAAAAAAGTGCTTACATACGCCTATTCATATCAGTACCCAGGCCAACACTGTCAGTTATCAAACTGTGCTGGCATATGCAGATATGGGGGCCAGGCGTGTCAATCTGGCACGTGAATTATCTTTGAAACACATCTTAGAGATCCAGTCAAAAATTAAGGATTGCGCGATAGAAACAGAAGTGTTCATTCATGGCGCTGTGTGCTTTTCATATTCAGGGCGATGCGCAATCAGCGATTATTTGGCCAGTCGAAAGGCCAATCGTGGTGAATGTGCGCATCCATGTCGTTGGAAATACTGTCTTGTTGAAGAGAAACGCCCTCATGAATATATACCTGTATTTGAAGATGAACGCGGTACATATTTAATGAATACCAGGGAATTGGCCTTATTTCCTTTTGTACCAGAATTAAAACGTTTGGACGTTCGCTCTTTTAAAATTGAGGGGCGAATGAAATCCATTCATTATGTGGCATCAACAGTGGCCTTTTATCGGCAGGTTCTTGATGGTACAATATTTTCTGAAGAAGAAGGAATGGCCTTACTCAATCGTATCAGTAATCGGGGGTATTCCTATGGATTCATGAAAGGTGGCATTACACCTGAGGATTATGCCATATCCCAAAGGCATTCCACTTCTTTTGCACGTTTTGTTGGCAATGTGGTGGACCAAACTGAAAAGAATTATGTTCGCATTAATGTTCGAAATACCATTCATGCAGGAGAATTGTTGGAAGTTTTAATGCCTTCCGGACAATTATCACAAATTGTGTTACCAGAAATATTAACCTTGAGTGATCACACACAGGTTAAGACTGTCAATCATGGAAGGTATCTTCTATTGCAAGAGGATTTGCCTTTGTATGCTATTCTTCGACGTGTTGATCATGGGGGGAAAGAGTAACTTGGAATTAAAATGGGTCAAATAATGTGAGACGCGATGTTCAAGTTTTTTTGTCTTTTGGAATATTAGGAATGCTCGAAAAATAAATTCCTCATTTACTTATGTGCCAAGAACGTGTAGGGGCGAACCTTATGTTCGCCCTCGAACTAATAACGCTTTCGTTCCTATGTACGATGGGCGAACATAAGGTTCGCCCCTACACGTTCTTGGCACATAAGTAAATGAGCATTCCCTACTCAAGACGCCTCAGTTTTTCTTCAATATATGCTTTCAATCGATTCACCATAAACTTGCTGGCATAGTCAATCAGTTTTTCACAAAAAGGCGTCCATTCAGGAGTATCTTGCATCATTTTTTTGGCTTGTTGTTGAATTTCTATCAGGTCCCCCTGCTTTGCCAAACGATATAGTGAATTCATTATTTCTGAAGGTGGTGTAATAAAAGCCTGCTTTTCTTCAGCGTGTTTATCTTTTTTTATTGTAGCATCTTCTTCGTAAATCCATTTCAAAGCAGTTTGTTCCTGTATTGTTGACAGTAAATGATTGATATGAATTGGTTTGAGGGTATGACCATTAAAGCCAGACGCCTGACACATATTTTGAATGTTTTCTGAGAGTGTATCACAAACAGCAATAAGCCGAATATTCTCAAACAATTTATTTTTTCGAAAATGCCGGGCTGTTTCATAGCCATCTATATCCGGCATGTTGACATCAAGCAGAACAATATTTGGACGTCGGTTTGAGGCCTGTTCTATGGCATCAGCCCCACTGCCAGCTTCCAAAATATCAAAGCCCAAAGGGGATAAGATATCTTTTAATACCACTCGATTTTCGGATTTGTCATCAACAATCAAAACTGTTTGTCGATTCCCTTCATAACCGATAATTGTTTTGGAATTCTCCTGCATTAAATTGTTATTTCGCCATGAGACAGCCGGAAGTGTCAGTTCAAACCAGAATAGGCTGCCTTTGTTCAGTTCACTTTTTACATGGATTTCCGCGCCCATCATACGAATAATACGTTGGGATATGGCAAGTCCAAGGCCAGTGCCTTCTTTTTGTTTTTTGTTATCTCCTACCTGATGAAAGGGGAGAAATATCTCTTTGATACTTTTTGGATCAATTCCAGTCCCGGTATCTTCAATTTCAAACCGAAGCATACTTCCTCTGGTCATAACGCGAAAACTGACGCCGCCATTATCAACAAATTTAATGGCATTCCCAAGGAGATTAAGTAAGACCTGCCGCAATCGTTTGTCATCAGCATGAACGCCTTCCGGAAGATCTTTTGATGGCATAAAGGTAAGATAAATATTTTTTTGTTCCGCTTTTATTCGCGCAACTTCTACGATACTGTTCAACATGTTTAACAGGCCAAAATCCACAGGTTCAAGAATCATTTTTCGGGCTTCAATTTTGGATAAATCGAGAATATCATTGATCATCGTGAGAAGATGTTCACCGCAATTATGGATAATCTGAACGGCATTTTGTTGAAAATCTGTTAACTGCTTATCCCTTTTGAGCATTTGCGTATATCCAAGGATACCATTTAAAGGAGTACGCAGTTCATGGCTCATATGAGCCAGAAACTCACTTTTGGCCTGATTGGCTGATTCTGCCACTTCTTTGGCTTTTTGAAGCGCTTCAGCCTGTTTGGTTTCGCTGATATCCAGCATCATTCCAACCAGTCCACGAATTTCATTGGCTGTATCTAAAAACGTCGCTTTATAAATAATAAACTCACGTGTAATACCATCGGCACAAAGAATCGCTTTTTCATATACCTGAATGCCTGGATTTTCAAAAAGTTCCCTGTCTTTTTGATAGATTTCTTGAGCCACAGGTGCTGGAAATATATCAAATACAGATGTTCCCACTATTTTTTCGCTATCAATACCCATGACAAATTCAAAGGCAGCGTTACATCCTTCAAAATGTAAAGATTTGTTGTTATAGAAAATCGGGTGTGGAATGGTATCCATCAGCGTATTGACAAAATTGAGATTTTCCTGAAGGCTTTTTTCTGTTTGTTTACGTTCTCGAATTTCTTCCTTGTAGCGGGTGACATCGCTGGTGACAACAACAGCATGTGTAATCCGATTATTGTCATCATAGTATGGATAATAATTCACCTCATAGCAATGTGATCTGCCTGTTGCACCAAATTCAAACCATGATTCATAGTGGATTTCTTTTCCTGAAAAACATTGATCCAGATAATGCTTGAGTGTCGATTCAAAAACTTCAGGCCCCCAGACATCAGAGACTGTTTTACCCACAAAATCATCCCATGATTTATCCTGTGCTTCGCAATAGGTTCGGTTAACCGCTTCATATCGATAATCACGATCAATCAATGTCATAGATTCTTTAGAAGCGTTGGAGAGGAATTCAAATTTATGCCATTTTTCTTCAATGGCTTTTCGATGGCTGATATCCACCATAACCATGAGAAAGCATCCCCTGTTTCCCACAGTGACCGGTGCAAAGGAAAATAAGAGATCGTTTCTTTTGCCACTTTTGGTTTGTATGCTCATTTCGTAGTTATGAAGTGGATTTTTTCCTGAAAGATTTGAAACAATATATGCCCATTGTGCTTCAGAAAAAATTTCTGTTTCTCTGCATTTTTGATGGATCAGTTCATCTTTTTTTAAATCGGTCATTACCTCAAAACCAGGATTTACAGCAATAAAGGTTTCTGTGTCTCTTGTCAGAATTGCCATCCCAACCAGCTCAGTATGAAACGCCTGTACCAGATATTCATGGGCTTCATTCACAAGGGCTTCAGCAGTTTTTCGTGTGGTGATATTACGAACAATTACCAAAAATTCGCCCCCTGATGCAATAACCCGACACTCATAATACATACGAATGTTGTGTTTTTCAATTTGTGTTTCAAATAATTGAGGTGTCGAAGTTTTTGAGGCTTTTTTCGCATACGTCATTGTTTGTTCTGCCATAGAAAGGGGCATCATGTCATAAATCAGGCAGCCTAAATAATCATTGGGATATTTAAAATACTCATCTTTTCGTCCCATGTGAAAATCAAGCAATATTCCCGATTGATTGAATTTCAACACCAGATCTGGAATGGCTTTTAATAGCGTTTGAATGCGATGCTCGCTTTCGGCCATCAGTTGATCCAGTAAATCGGAGTGATTGCGTGAAACAATACTTAAGCGGTTGACAAATAATCTTAAATCTATAGGATGAAACAAATAGTCATCCATTCCTGCATCCATGAGCAAAGAGATCTCTTTTGAATGTGTTTCTGATGGCATCAACCCCAGGATAAAATATTTAGAAGACTTACATTCGGATACTATATCGGCAATCATTTCTTTGGGTGTTTGTTTTTGATTCAAGAAGTCTGCAATAATAAATAAAAAATCATTTTTACAATTGTATATTGGCGTTTGTTTTGCCTGATTACACAAAATGACATTACAATTTCTGTGGGTTAATAATTGCCTTATTTCAGGTATTTCTTTTTGTGTGATATAGATCACTTTCATGGCTTGATATCTAGAATTTTATAAGTGTATAAACTGTTTATCAAACTGGAAACAACATCCCAGGCATTGGGATCAATCATGTTTACAATATCCTGTACTGAGTTTTTTCCATTGCACATTTGAAGCAACAATTTTGCATGCTTCGGGGTTTCCATCCAGTTCATGCTTTGAATTAACAAATACATCGTTTTATTCGGATAGGTCCTGACTGATTCACCAATAGATTTTCTTTTTCGAATGGTTTGATCCAGATTGTCCGAATATGAGGCAATGACATTTTCAATTTCAGAAATATTATAATGGGTAGAGATGCCTTTTATTTCAGGCCTGAGAACTGGAATATCTTCTGGCTTGAACGTTTGAATATCGTAATGGTCTTCTGAATCAAAATGGATCTTTTTTAAAATGTTTTTTCCAAATCGTTCAAAATAAAGCAATGTATGATTGTTACTTACACCGCCCACAAAGGGATTATTCTGAAGGGCGTATTGATCTGCAATTTTGCTATAAGCGGATTCAATCTGTAAATTTTCATGATAGGTTTTGGATGGTCTTTTTTCTTTGTATTGAAGAAGAAGTTTAAAATCATCATTGTTTAAATAGTAAACATGATCGATACCATATTCTTTAGGCGATTGCGCAATTTTTGCACCTTCATGTAAAACAAAATCACCCATGGTGAACAGATCAATATGCGCCATATTGTTTTGAATAAAATGGATGGTCTCCATCGCTTCACTGGCAGATTCTGTAGGAAAGTTGAGAAAGGTCATGATCTGCGTCAATATTCCAGCATTAGATAGATTCCGAATACATTCTGCGGCCAGATCAGGTGTAATCCCTTTGTCCATTAAATTTAAAATTCGCTGATTTGCTGATTCCAGACCAATTGCAACAGACAGACATCCGCCTTCTTTCATCGTTTGACAATGATTTTCTGTAAAAAAAGAATCTACCTTGATGTCTGTTGTCCATAAATATGAACGTTTATTACGAATCATTTCTTTTGCAATGGCCAATACTGTTTTGGGATGAATCACATCAACTGAAAAAGCAAAATGATTACTTCCATATTTTTGATTGAGTAAATCAAGGTCTGCAATAATTTGCGGTAATTTTTTTTCACGATATTTCAGAGTGCCTTTTTTTGATGCCCCATAATGACAGAACGAACAGCGATTCCAATAGCAACCGCGTGTTGGCGCATAGGGTAATACAATTTTTGGAGAGAAATAAAGGTCCAAGGGGTAACCATCGTAATCAGGTGGTGGGATGTTATCAAGGTTTTCAAAAACTGTCGGACCTGATGGATAGTTGATTTGATTATTTTTGCGATCAAAAAAGAGGGTATTGCGCAACGCATGATGGGTACTTTTAGATTTCAAGTTTTGTATCAGATCATACAGGGCCGATTCACCCTCATATAATATGACACTATCCAGGTATTGAAATAATATATGATGATTCTCTTGAGGCATGTTCAACGCAAGCCGGCAAATAAACGCACCGCCAGCGCACAGGTGAATGTCAGGAAAGTTTGTTCGAATATGGTATGCCATTGCTAACATTTGTAAAATTTGCGTAGGATAAATTACTGAAAATCCGATCAAATCTGGTTTTTCTTGTTGTATCCATGAAATAACATCTTTCTGGTAATAAGAGATCAATGGGTTTATTTCAACCTGGCATTGTTCTTTAATATCTTCATGGCAGGTTAAGAAATATGGTGTTGAATATTCACAAGGATCTATTTTCATCGGATGATATGCACTTGAAATGATTTGAAGGGCCTGATTAAAATCTTCTACATTTTTGTAATAACGCTCATTGTCATAAAAACGATTCTGATCTTTGAATCCCTGTTTAATATGGTCAATATGAGATATAATATGCGAATCTACTCCCAGCGCATTAAGCAACGCCTGATATTGAGAATGTTCTGAAAACTTTAAATAGGGTTGGTTTTCCAATTGTTCAAATTTTGACTCAATCATTTTCTGACAGGTTTGAAGAAAATCCGAGCTTAAAATATGATCATGGATTTCTATATTTATATCTTTAATGACAACATTTTCATTATGTTTACGCAAAAATGCTGCGAGATAAGGTATTGCCGGATGGGGCTGTGTACAATCTGCAACAGGCGGGTATAATAAAGCTGTTTTAAAATCCATTTTGACCTCGTATCAAAGAGTAAAGAAGTTATGTTCACATTTTTGAATGAATAATTAATTATATCGAAATAGATGAATCATTGTCAATTTAATATTTAGGAAAATAACATGCTCATTTTTCATGATCGTCAAAAAAAATAAGGTCGTGTAGAGACGTAGCATGCTACGTCTCTACAGTACAATTACCTCAAAATGAACAATATCAATAATGGGGAAGTTATGTTCAGAGCATTCCTTAGGAAAACTCGAAAAATAAGTTCCCCATTTACTTATGTGCCAAGAACGTGTAGGGGCGAACCTTATGTTCGCCCTCGAACTAATAACGCTTTCGTTCCTATGTACGATGGGCGAACACAAGGTT
>Ga0272440_1002896_pt1 | contig 13116 bp, 11 predicted proteins | sample SSMMMBAug17_FD_192440 | JGI IMG/M metagenome (GOLD analysis project Ga0272440, IMG submission 192440) | Marine sediment archaeal communities from Little Sippewissett salt marsh, Falmouth, MA, United States - SSM-MMB-Aug17 | ecosystem: Environmental > Aquatic > Marine > Wetlands > Sediment ...
ATAAAAAAAAGGTTTTATGGCATTAACCATAAAACCTTCCTCATCAACAAATAAAATCAATCGGGACGAGTGGATTTGAACCACCGACCCCAGCGTCCCGAACGCTGTGCTCTACCAGACTGAGCCACGTCCCGAAAAAGGTGAAAAGTTTATAATGCCATTAATGAATCGTTGTCAAGAAAAAAGATATGGGTTCATATATTCAAATCATTCGTATTTCAAGATCGAATGAATAAAACAACTGCCATTATCCACATCATCAATCAATTCTTTAGGCGGCGTATTATCTGAATTTGTCGAATCTGGAATTCCAGGTCCTGATGGATCAACAATAACGCCATTTGAAATACCATCAGCATCCAAATTGCCGCCATCTTTTAACATTAATGTGACAGTCGTTCGATCCGTTGACAATTGTGGTCTATAGGATTGCCATCCCTTTTGAAGATCATAGGTGTACCATAACGCATTTTCAGGTAATGGTTCTGAATAATGTGCAGTCATTATCGCAATATCCCCAGGTTTTGCAACTTTAATTTTGAATGCTAACATTCCAAATGGCATTTTTGCCGGACGATTGTCTGTTTCAACAATACTTTGTACTGGATCAATTGAACGTGCTATCGTTACTGTATATTGTTCAGGAAACTCACTTTTTATACCGACCTGAACATTTCCGACCACAGATGTTAATGATTTGATAGACTCTTGTTGGTTATCAAAGATACCATCTCTATCGAGATCTGCATTATCTGCTACTTTTTGGTCAATCGGAACACCATTATCATAATTGATCCGTTCAGCGGTTCGAAATTGGCCAATCGCCCATTGGGAGAATTCATCATAATTGTCATAATGACGCGCACGCCAATAATATGTTGTATTTGGATCTAATAAAAAATCCGGAAGACGAATTTCCAGCTGGTTGTTCATTGTTTTGAGATCATAAACCAGCGTATCAAAACGACTGTCTTTGCTCAATTGCCAGTCTGTCGCAAAATGCGTATCTGTTTCATTTGCATCTTCGAACGAATCTGTTTTCAACGTTGGAGTCAATGGCATTACTTGGTTATTTACAGGTGATATCAAGGTTGGGAGCATAGGACGAAAATTTAATGGGGGTGTTCCATTGAGGAACTCGTCAATATTGAGGATACCATCCTGATCAGGATCCTCATTTGCGTTAAAAACCAATGTTGGAAAACCATGTTCACGTTCCCAGTCATCAAGCATACCATCGCCATCATCATCATCATCTGAATTATTTCCTTTACCATCGCCATCTGTGTCTAACCATTCGGTCGGATCGTTTGGAAAGTCATCTTGAGAATTGGGATACGTATCCCCATCTTGATCCACATCCGCTTGAATTAAAATTGGATCGGGTATCACCATTTGATTCTTTTCTTCTGATGCCCCGGATCTGTATTTGACTTCTGCTCTGATAATCTGGTCTGATTTGGCAAATGAAGGTGCTTTTATGTCATAAGAGAATGTAAGGGTTTTGGGAAAAAGGTTATCTATCCATGCAAATGATACTGTATTATTGTTGATTTTGGGTGGAATATTGTTCGTATTTGATAGGGTCGTTGAAACAAAAGACCAGCCTTCTGGTAAAATTACATTCATACCCAGGGCTGTCAAGGTATAGGAATAAGTTATTTCAGTATCAACAGTAATTGTCTGACCGGGCGAAAAATAAACTGATGTCTGATGAATAGCTATTATTCCAGAATTTTGTGCATAGCAATTGCAAGTAAGTTGGATCGTGACAAAAAGAATCACTAAGTAATTCCAGACTTTAATGATTTTCATCTTAAACTCCACTAATTATTTAAAATCATCTGCATAAATTGTGCAATGAAAAAAAAATGACCACACGAGATATCTAAAATCGTGTGGTCGAAATATATAAATTATTGTGATAATGACATTTATGTACAATTTTTTATCTGAATGGGCTAGAAACAGTTGTCGTTGTTGTCGTTGTTGTTGTCGTTTTTGGTATCCAAGTCATGGTGGTTGTCGTTGTTGTTGTTGTGGTTGTCGTGGTTGTTGTCGTGGTTGTCGTGCTTGTTGTGGTTGTTTCTTCTTCAATTTCCTCTTCTTCTTCAACAGGTTCCTCATCAGATGATGCTCCTTCCATGATTGGAATAACGAACTTGTCAACATCAACTTCGGGTATATCATTTTTCATTTTTACTAAGGTTTCGGCCACAACTTTTTTATCTTCACCACTGCCTTTAATCGCACCAGTAATACTTGCTTCTATAATGGGCGCTGCCTCAATAGCAGTCGTTGAAATTGCAGTTTTTATTGCGAGAACGCAACCTTTTGTTGCTGCTTCGATTGCTTCTGCCTTTTCTGTTTCAGATTGTCCCATTTCTGTTGAAGCTTCAATTGTTCCATTGACAATACCTTCTGTCGCCCCCTCAGTTAAATCCATCATGATTCCAACATCACTACTTCCAGCAGCAACCATGACAACACCATTTGAAATCCCTGTTGAGACAGATGAAACAATTTGATTTACTGGTATATTTGCCTGGTCAGCAACAGCTATCGCATTTTTTACGATTGTTTTGGATGCAATACCAGTATTTTGTTTTACATCCATACCGACTTGAGCAGTTGTTTGAATGGTTCCTACAATAGCTCCTTGGCAAGCTTCCTGAATCGATTGTGCAACATCATCATTCATTTCATTGGCAAATTCCACAGTCGCTTCCATCAATTGTTTTGTCGCTTCGTCAATATTCATGCCATTATTCATTATCGCATTACTAATTACAGTTTTAGCAACTTCTTCATATGACTGGACAACTTTTAATTGTTCAATTATTTCTGCTCGTCCTGCCATAGAAGTATTGATAGTACATACCATCAATATCATTGTAATCAGTGAAAACATTGTCATCTTTTTCAGCGCTGATACAAAAACTTGGGTTATGAGTCGGTTCCTCATTACAACCTCCTTTAAATCCTTGTTTAATATAATGTTTATACAAGATTATTATGATAAATACTTATGTACAAACAGTTAATGACTTCCGAATTATTATCTCGTATTTTTTAGTGATTCATCGTAAAATTAAGCAGAAAACATAACCACAAAAAAATGTCAAGATTATTTTTTCGTTTTTGAAACATTTCCAGATTGCATGAACTGTTGGAAATCCATTTTTTTATAGCTAGAACTTTCAATATACTTGAGATACTTAACAAACATATCTTTTGGAATATAACCAGGCAATGCTGCGATTCTCTCAGCTTTGGCTGTTAAAAACCAAAAGAAAGGTAAGCCGCGAACGCCATAGCTTGCTGAAATTCGTGGTTGTTTGTCTGAGTTTAAGCGGATCGGAATAAATGAATCCTGCAAAACATTGGCAACTGTTCGGTCAGCAAATGTTTCGCTTTCCATTTTTCGGCAATAACCACACCAGTTTGCATAAAAATTAAGAAAAATTGGTTTTTTGGCAACCTTGGCTTTTTTCATCCCTTTATCATAGTCTAACCAGTCAACACGACCGGCCCCTGCAGATGTTGTGACAAACATAAATATACATAGACTCATGATAATTTTGGTTAATTTATTCATTAATTACCCCATTAATTTCAATTTGTTAATAATTAATAAAATACCAATGACGATCAATAATGACCCTGATATGGTATTTATATACTTGATAAATTTTCGTGTGCGGGAAAGCCATGTTAGTAACGATTGTATGGAAAAAGATATCAACAAAAAAGGCAACGCCAGACCTGCCGAATATAACGTTAATAGCAAGATTCCCTGGCCAACACTGTTTTGATTGGCGGCTAAAATGAAAATCGATCCCAATATCGGACCAATACATGGACTCCATCCAGCACCAAAGGCCATACCAATGATAAATGTCCCCATAAAATGCAAGGGTTTTTGATGATAATGAACACGCTTTTCAAAATCCAGACCAGAAATGCGGATAACACCAATTAAATGAAATCCCAAAATACAGATAATATGGCCGCCAACGATACGAATTGATGATTGATAGGTTTGAATCATTTGCCCGACCAATGATGCGGAAGCCCCCATTATAATAAACACAGTTGAAAAGCCTAGTATATATGCGACTGTCGATACAATAACTTTTCGGCGAATCCCTTGCGTATCTTCTCCGGTTAACTCATCAAGGCTGAAACCAGTAATCAATGTAAAATATGCCGGTATCAATGGCAGAATACATGGGGAAAAAAAAGATAATAAACCCGCAAAAAACGCAGCATGGTATGAAATATTTTGTGTAAACATAATCGATTAAACTTTTCTGTTTTTATGGGTTGCAAAAATGATACATCCTATCCCAGCAATCAGGAGGGCAACGTCACGTAATAATGAAATGACCAGTTCTTTTTCAGCATTGGGATCTACTGTAAAACATCCGCAATGGATATCCAGTCCTCGGAATAGTGCTGATGCCAACGCAATCATAAAAACAAAAATTAATAGGTTAAAAATAATCAGCCCGGTTCGTTCCCACACGCCAATAACTAATAGAACCCCTGTAATTAATTCAAGCCAGGGGATATATATGGAAACAAAATGAACCAGTATATTGGGCAATATTTTATAGTGATACACCATCTGTGCAAATTGTTCAGGATAGATGATTTTATCCACAGATGCCCAAATGAATACTACCCCCAGTCCCATCCGAATGATAATGTATATGTAATTCATTTTATTCTAATTGACTTAATTCTTTTGCGCGCTTTTCAGCTTGCGCAATCGCATTGATGATGACATTTTTTACAGCATGCGAATCCATTTCAGCAATTGCAGCTTCAGTTGTTCCACCTTTTGATGTGACTTTCTTTCTTAACTGAATTGGACAGGCATCGGGTTGTTTCATCAATTGCAACGCACCTTCAGCGGTCTGAAGAACGAGCAATTTTGATTGTTCTTCTGAAAATCCAAAATTATTGGCTGCCTGTATCATGGATTCAACAAAATAAAAGAAATAAGCTGGCCCTGAGCCTGACACTGCTGTAATTGCATCCATTTGACTTTCATCAACAGCAATCACTTTCCCCATTGATGCCAAAATGTTATGCACGATTTGCATATCATTTTCTGTTGCAAACGTGTTGCCACAATAGGCAGACATTCCAAATTGAATCAATGATGGCGTGTTGGGCATCACGCGGATTATTGGCAATAAAGAATGCGATTCTTCATTCAGATCATTATATAGTATCTGGGCCAGCGTTTTTATTTGGATGCCCGCTGCAATGGATATCATTAAACGATGCGTATCAAGTTTTGATGGTTTTACTTCTGTAAGAACAGTTTTGATTATTTGTGGCTTTACTGCAAATATAACAATATCATTATTTTCAAATACTTCTTTATTACTATACACACTTGTCACATGATATTTGTTTTTAAGTAAAGTCATTCGTTGGGAATCAGGATCGCTGATTTGAATACGTGCAGCTTCATTATTCTTTGTAAGCGCACAAATGAATGCTTCGGCCATATTTCCTGCACCAATAAATCCAATTTTTATATCTGGTTTCATAATGTCCTAATTTTTTAATTGTTTAAATGGGGAAATTAATTTTAGAGCATTCCTAAATGAATCTTTGCCTCTTCATATGAAGAAAATTTATGACATACCTTAGAATCAATTGCAATAGAATAATAAAGATTATTCACATTCATTTTAATGTCAATGGAAAAGTTTTTGCATAAATAATTTTACATTTACAAAATAATTATAAAGAGGTTCACAAAATGAAAACATTCAAAATATTCATCCAATGTTTAATCATTCTTGTTGTTAGTCAAACACACCTATCAGGCAACACGATCATTCCAAGAAAATTGTTGATTGCATATCAATCAAATACCGGTCAAAAAGAAAGTGTCAATACTTATTTTGAAACATGTCAGACAGTTACCGATTATTATGGATTGCTGTCTGACTATTTTGATGTGAACACGCAGTCTTTTCCAAATGATCAAGAAATGAAAAAGTATCGGGCGATTATCACAGTTTTTAACTCAAATCAAATGAAAAATGGAACTGCCTGGCTTAAATGGTTAAAACGCCAATGTAATAATAAAACAAAACTCATTATTTTAGGACCTTTGAGTGGGATTGATACAAACAATCAAAGTGAATACAAAAAGTTGGCAGATGCCATATATTCATATATTGGCATTCAATACAAGGGGATGTACTCAAGTCATCGTGGCCGTCTCCGATTTGGTTTTAAAGATCCTAAACGCGTTGAATTTGAGAGGCCTTACCCTGTTTTTCCAAAAAGCTATGATCAATTCCATGTCATTGGTTCCAATGTAAAAGTATGGCTATCAATAAATCGAAGGGATTTAAAAAACTCTGAGAGCGCCACTATCATAACAGGCCCCAATGGTGGGTTTGCAAGATTTTCTGATATGTATTGGATGGACCCGGTATCTTACAAAAAAAAATGGTATTTGAATCCATTCATTTTTTTTGAAGAAGCATTAGGAATAAAAGATTGGCCACGTCCAGACCCCACAACATTGAATGGTCTTCGCGTGGCATTTTCTCATATTGATGGTGATGCTTTTGGTGGACCTTCCCGAATTAATCCCAATAAAACCTGTTCTGAAGTTGTTCGTGATGAAATACTTAAAAAATATAACTATCCGGTCACAGTCTCTGTTATTGTTGCAGAAATTTCACCTGAAGCAGTTGGAAATCAAAAGCTCGTAGACATTGCAAAGGACATTTTTTTACTTCCAAATATTGAACCGGCATCACATGCTTATTCGCATCCATATTTCTGGAATGAAAAATCCAGTGTTAAAGATAGATATCCAAGCCAATATGGGATACCTGTTAATGGATATACATTTAGTTCAAAAAAAGAAATTGTCTATTCCATAAATTATATTACCAAAAACCTATCACCATCAGGTAAACCATGTCGAGTAATGCTTTGGTCTGGTGCCTGTGATCCCACTGAAAGAGATCTGACGCATTGTAAAAAGAATCATTTTTATAACATGAATGGAGGAGATACTGTATTTGATGATGTCAATAATTCCTATACTGCTGTTGCGCCTTTATACAGAAAAGTTGGACGCACCTATCAGGTTCATTGTGGACAAGCCAATGAAAATATTTTGACAAACCTTTGGGAAGGTCCATACTATGGCTATCGAGAAATAATCAAAACAATGAAAAAAACCGGTTTTCCCAAAAGATTAAAACCGATTGATATTTATTATCATTTTTATAGTGGTGAATATCAATCGTCGCTACAAGCATTACAGACAGTTTACGAATGGGTACTTGAGCAGAATGTTGCACTTGTTTACACCTCACAATACACTGAAATGATGAATGGTTTTTTGAAAACAAAAATTTTTACAAACGATCAGGGGAATTATATAATCAAAGATTACAATCATTGTCTGACTGTTCGATTTGACCATGAGACATGTTTGCCAGATTTGCGTCAATGCAATAACGTGATTGGGTTTTCAAAACAACCGCAGGGGCTTTATATTTCTCTCAAACCTGACACCAACCATGCGCTCATTGCATTTTTTTCGGATTCAAACAAAATGCCTCAGGTGCCGTATATCGAATATGCAACAGGGTGGGTCATGGATTTTCAGGTGACTGGTCATTCAATCAATCTAGATTTTAAGGGATTTGGTAAAGGCGCTATCCAAATGGCAGGCTTACAACACAATCAGACCTATACAGTTAATCAAAAACAAGAAATCCAAACAGATTCCAAAGGAAAGGTCAGATTTACATTAAATCGGAGCGATTTTGGTCAACGTCTTGATCATTCGTATTAGACATAATTTTCGTTAATACAGCACATTTAAGTCGTTACGTACAATGAATACGTGGTGTCAATTATCGCTCAACTGATGGGATCTTTAATTGTTAATACTTTTTTCTAATTCCACCATTAAATTTTGATATTGTTGAAGGTATTTTTCATTTACAAGAATTTTTAACTTGAGTTCCTGGATATAAGCCAATATTTCAGTGTGTTTTTTTTCTAGTTTTCGAAATATTTGTCTGCGTTTTCCTGAACTCATATTTGACAGGGATTCCTGAGTGAATAATTGATTGATGTTATCTTTGATAAGCTTTTCTGGATCGTTCAAGCAGCTCAGTATTTTTTTTGACTCCATTTCACCCTTTTTTTCATTTTTTTTTAATAAGCGCGGGATGTGTTTTTTGTTTGGTTTGTGGTGATTCTTTGTTTTCGAATCAGGAAAAAGTTTGTCATAAGGTAATTGTTTAACCTGAGAGATCCGATCTTTTAGTTGAGATACAGTGAGTTTTTTGTCTACAATTTCTTTAATCAGATGCTTTTTGAGTCCATGATGACTGATCGGCAACAGTTCAATTTTATGGCTGAGCATCAGTTTTGCGTATATATGACTATTCTTATAATCTGAACTATCTACAGCCAGATTGACTGCATTATACAGCCATGTTTTTGATGGGGCATTATTCTTTTGGTTTTGAAGATATAAAATAAGCTGGTGTAAAGACTTATCCTTAGCGGCCTGTTTACTTCTTGCACGTTCAATATCATTGGCAAAGAATGTTTTCACAATGTAATTCCCCGCCTCAATCATGGCATTTTCATAATGTCGGGAAATAATTTCTGTGAGTTTCATGCCAGCTTCCTCCACTAAATGTAAATCCGGTTCTTCTTCAGTTTCTATCAATTCTTCAACAGATTGTTTAAGAGAACATAACTGATTTTTATTGCTACAGGACTGGCTTGCGTAAGTTAGCGCTCTGGATAGGAAACCAGATATGGGCACAATGCTCCTATCTGTTAGCAAATGGCAATTGAATCGAATTTGAATCAGCCGAACTGGACCGCTTTCTGACTGATTGCAATATAGATAGGACAATAGTGTCCGATCATATGTTTGTATGTGTTGTTCCAAAAAATTGACAGTGAAAGAAGTGGAAACAATAGATTGTTTTAATGCCAACACCCATTTAGCGTCTGGGGAATCATGGGGTTCATTGCTGGTTACAACAGAAAATTCAAAGGAGTTGGCATCCGCTTCAGGCTGATTCAGTAATATCACGATAAAGGGAATCTGACCGGATTTTAATCGAATGATTGAAATCGCAGACTTGAGTTTATTGATAAAGACTTTTGCATGTGGGCCAGGATCATCTGGATCATTTAAATTGGCAATCTCGCCATAACCTGGCTCAGGAATAGGGCACCGGCAGTGTTTATTATTGATCAGACAAGAACCGGCCATTAGTTGTGCAGCAAAAATACCGATATAATCCGAATGAACAGCATCTCCAAAAAAACCATGCGGTGCAACCCATAACACCGGACAACTTGAATTCATTCGCCGATATAATTGACCTTCATTGTCTGGCAAATGAGCCATTAAGTGTTGATCTTTTTTGTTGAGACTTTGCTTGATCAATTGACGTGTATGAATAATCTGCTGATCGAACTGTTCTTTATTTTGAGGAATTATTATTGGGGTCATGGTGGATCATTTCCTTTGTATTTGTTTATTCTACTTTATGACGTTATCGAAGAAAGTCAACCACCAGAAATTTAGAAATGCACAGGTCAAATAAATGTGTACATAAATTAATTTATACGCTATAGACAGTTGAATAATTATGAAGGAAAGCTTTGGAAATAACTTCCCCATTTATTAAATACCAATACCAGAGCGCATTCCCAAAAAATGTCCGACATTTTGGCATGCGTCCCCAATTCAAAGCTTTTGGAAATACACAAAATAAATCAAAAGAGATATATCAGAGGCTCAAACTATATGAACCCCAAAAATATTTATTGTCCACCATACGAATACTTATATATCTATTATATTCAAGGAATTGTAAACAAATCATCAGAAAATCAATTATTTTTAAGAAATTATATCGGCAACTGGATTGAAGGGGATACATCCTTTTTATTTTTTACCTGTTCATCAAAAGATCAAATTGATGCCCTTTTGTCACATCAACCAGAGCTGACATTATTGGATAGTTTTGAAATGACTTATGAAGAATGGTGTGGTGGCCAATTTGAAGTTATCGCGATTGCAGATACGATAATTGCTCCTCCCTGGATGCACAGAATTTCAGAAATTGATCAACATCCAATCTGGTTGGATCCGGGCGTTGTTTTTGGTGCGGGAACGCATCCAACAACTTATGACTGCCTTCAAGCCATTGATATGGCGTTTACCTTTCATCCCATTCAAACCATGATTGATATCGGAACAGGCACCGGCCTACTATCATTGTTTGGAGCGAAAAAAGGCGCAAAATATGTTATTGCAATGGATTTGAATCCGCTTGCGGTTCAAACCGCGCAAAACAATATCAGAATGAATCATTTAGATCATCATGTACTTCCTGTTCAAGGTGATGCATTCAATTTAATGATTGATCCGGTAGATATGTGGGTGGCAAATATTCATTATGATGTATTGGCTTCATTGGTCCAATCTGATCATTTTTTACAGAATAAAATGTTTATCATTTCCGGATTGTTATACTCGCAATCATTAAAAATTAAATCCATTCTTGACCATCTTCCAGTAAAGATCATTCAAACCTGGGAAGGAACATGGTTCACCTGTTTGGGACAAACTGAAACACTGAAATCATGAATAAACCAAAAACCATCAATCAGAAAGTCGGATTGGCCACGCTAATCATGATGGCATCCATTTTTTTGAGTCGTATCATCGGTTTGATTCGTGAGATGACCATTGCTTATCTTGGCGGCGCAGGGCCGGATGTGGATGCGTATCAACTGGCATTTATGATTCCGGAAATACTAAATCATGTGGCAGCCAGTGGTTTTTTGTCAATCACATTTATTCCGATTTTTGCGCGCTATCTCACTGATAACAACGAATCAGAAGGATGGAAGATTTTTTCCATTATCATCAATACAATTGGAGCCATGCTTATCATACTGGTTTCAATCGCAACTATTTTTACCTATCCATTAATTCATTTATTTGCACCGGGTATTACAGATATCCAAACTATTGATAGAGCTGTTACCATGACACGCATCATTATGCCTGCACAGCTTTTCTTTTTTGCCGGGGGCTTATTGATGGCTGTTCAGTATGCACATGAACGTTTTTTGATTCCAGCAATGGCGCCACTGATTTATAATCTTGGTATTATTATTGGTGGCGTTTGTCTCGGTTCCACATTGGGCATGCAAGGTTTTTCTTATGGTGTTTTATTTGGTGCATTTATAGGTAATTTTATATTGCAATACTGGGGGGCAAAACGAGTTGGAATGCGTTATTCTTTTACATTTTCATTTGATCATCCGGATTTCAAAAATTACATTAAGTTAACTTTGCCTTTAATGATTGGTATGACGATGCTTTTTTCAACAGAAATATGCTTTAAATTTTTTGGATCATACCTGCCACCGGGCAATATTTCATCATTGAATTATGCATTTCGTGTGATGTTTATGCTCATCGGTTTTTTTGGCCAGGCAGTGGGAGTGGCATCATTTCCATTTCTTGCACAACTGGCCGCTAAAAAAGATCTTCTCAAAATGAATATGCTGCTCAATGAAACTCTAAAGAAATATATTGCACTCATTATCCCGGTTTCAGTTCTTCTTGCTGTTTTAAGATATGAAATTATTCTAATATTATTTGAAAGAGGACAGTTTTTATCAGAAGATACTCAGCTGACAGCAACTGTTTTAATGTATTTGATGATTGGTGCTTTTGCATTTGCCGCACAAACTGTTGTGGTTCGCGGCTATTATGCCATGCAAAATACATTGTTTCCTGCAATTTTCAGTTCGTTGGCCGTATGTATCAGTATTCCCTTGTATATTGTGGGCATGTATTACATGAATGTTTTTGGAATTGCTCTGGCAATGTCAGTTTCAGCAATTTTACAAATTATATTGCTTTACGCCTTGTGGAACAGACGGACTAACAACATCGGTTGTCGTGAAGTATATTTATTTTTTATTAAAGTGATCAGCATATCTGTACCCATTGGATTTATTGTTTATGAATGTCGGCAATTTTTTATTCAATGGTTTCCTCCGGAAAGTCTGATATATTGTATGATAACTTGTGTGTTGACAGGTATTGTTTTTTTGATCATTTTTTATGTGATATGCGTGTTTTTAAGAATTCCAGTATTTTTGTTTTCAAAAGATTCGCATGTTTTTAAGAAATAAAAAAACTTATAGACTTTCTCTTGAAAAACATGAAGAGGGTTGTTATATTAATTATAACTTGAACCCTTGATATCAATAACAAGGAAAAATAAGGAGGACAAAAATGGACTCATATGCATTTCAACGGGCTGACACACAAGTCCAGGTGAACACATTTATTCAAAGTGTTTATAACTGGATGGCTGCTGGCCTGGGTATTACAGGAGTTGTTGCTTTTGCAGTTGCAAATAGCTCAATGAAACACGTGGTTTTAGGCAATTCATTCATTTTATTTGGATTGATAATTGCTGAACTCGCCATTGTTTTTATGCTGGCTTCTCGGGTTGATCGAATGGAAGCATCAACAGCGACCGCGTTGTTTGTTGTGTATTCTGCACTGAATGGGGCGACATTGTCATCAATTTTTGTGGTGTATACTTTTGCATCCATCGCAAGTACCTTTTTCATTTGTGCAGGAACCTTTGTTGCATGTAGTATCTATGGAATGGTAACGCAAAGAGATTTAACATCCATGGGTAGCTTTTTCTTTATGGGGCTGATTGGTATTATTATTGCTTCAGTCGTGAATATGTTTCTAAGAAGCCCTGCCATTGCTGCAATCGTTAGTTATCTAGGGGTTTTTGTTTTTATCGGCCTGACAGCATACGATACACAAAAGCTCAAAATGATGGCAGTCACACAACCTGATGGTTTGGATGCTGCTGTTGTGAGAAAAGGTTCTATTCTCGGCGCATTGACACTTTATCTGGATTTTATCAATATGTTTATTTTTATGCTTCAGATTTTTGGGGTTGGCGCTGATGATTAGTGTGAATCTCGCTTAATTACTGTAACGTAGGGGAGGACCTTATGAACGAAGGTACT
>Ga0272440_1002897_pt1 | contig 13113 bp, 9 predicted proteins | sample SSMMMBAug17_FD_192440 | JGI IMG/M metagenome (GOLD analysis project Ga0272440, IMG submission 192440) | Marine sediment archaeal communities from Little Sippewissett salt marsh, Falmouth, MA, United States - SSM-MMB-Aug17 | ecosystem: Environmental > Aquatic > Marine > Wetlands > Sediment ...
GAACCTTATGTTCGCCCTCGAACAATTGTTCGCAAACGTTTTTAGTTCGAGGGCGAACACAAGGTTCGCCCCTACATTGGGTTCACCGCAACGTTCCCATTTGGCCGAAACGATGATCAAGGCCTAAATTCGTAACAAACGATGTACGATAAAGAGCGTATAATAATGAAAAATCGACAAAAATTTTTTTTGATTAGTATCGTCTTTTATTGTGTAAGTGCAAACATATGTCTTTCCTGCAATAATTTATTTGCAAAAGTCCTCCATGTTGGCGGCTATCATTTTCCGCCTTTTGTTATTGTTGAACAGGATAAAGTTGTTGGCACAACAAAAAAATTAATTCAAGAAATGAATCAATTACAGGATAAGTACACATTTAAATTTTTCTTAACATCACCGAAAAGACGTTATTATGATTTTGACAAAAAAAAGTTTGATTTAATCCTGTTTGAGGATATCAATTGGGGCTGGAAAAATAAAAACATTGAAGCTTCTAAAGTATATCTAAAAGGAGGTGAAGTTTACATTACAAAAGCTGACCCAACAAAAGATCAGAGATATTTTGACAGCTTCAAAGATAAACAAATTGCGATTATCAAAGGTTATCATTATGGATTTGCGAATTTCAATTCTGATGAAAGATTTCTGAAAGATAATTTTAACATTCAATTCAGTTCTTACCATCAAGGCAATATTTTAAAAGTTATTTTTGAGAGAGCCGATATTGCTGTTGTAAACCTATGTTATTTAAGACAGTTTTTCATACAACATCCTGAACAACAGAATAAAATTTTGGTATCAGATAAATATGATCAACGTTACAATCATACAATTTTATTACGAAAAAATATATCACTAACAATTGAAGAGACAAATAAATTGTTAACCAAAATGAAAAAATCGGGCGTTTTGTTACGCTTATGGAAAAATATTTATGACAATTGAGGCAGACAACAGGTTCGAATTTTACGAACCTGTTGTTAACATAAAGGATTTTAAAATGCAGAAACATTTAAAACGAATTTTTTTTGCCTGTCTGTCATCTTATTTCATGTTGCACTTTTTCATTTTGACAGTTCAGGCAGAAATTGTTACTGATCAATCGTTTGGTAATGAACAGTCCATTCAGGCGGAAAATAATACATACCAAATTGATGCGGATTCAGGCTATCAAAATGGCCAGAATTTATATCATAGCTTTAAAACCTTCAACCTTGATAAAGGCATGACTGCCCATTTTACCGGTCCATCAACCATTCAATGTATCATTTCGCGTGTGACAGGCGGTGAAATGTCTCACATCAATGGCACCATCAAATCGAGCATCCGGGGTGCTGATTTCTTTTTATTAAATCCCAGTGGTGTTTTATTTGGAGAGTCCGCACAACTCGATATTGATGGCTCTTTTTTTGTGAGTACTGCGGATTATCTTCAAATGTCAGAATCAGAAAAATTTATGACAGGTGCAGCTGATTCCAGCGGATTGGTAACATCATCACCCATCAGCTTTGGATTTCTTGATGAAAAGATCGCACCAATTAAATTTTCAGGCTCTAAAGCGATCCACCAGGAGGATTCAGCTGAAATTAGCCAAGAATATATAGATATTAACGCAAAATATCCTATAGACAAGAAACTAAATGTATCAGGCATCCATGATTTTTGTATTATTGGCGGACAGATTTCAATAGAAAAGGGCGTCCATATTGGCATTAATGATAATGCCAGTCAAATTCAAGAAGGAAGTACAAATAACCGCAAAGGCACCATTCGGTTGATCAGTATCAAAAGCCAGTCTGATGTCTACTTGAAAGACATGATTGACTTTTCTCCAGATACCCGGTTTGATAACATATCAATTAAAGGTTCCATCCTGAATGTCAGTGGTCAAACAGTAGGCGGTATTCAAATTTTTGGTAATGATATTATTGCAGAAAACAGCATTTTTTGTATGAACAATTTCGGTGAACACAATGCAGAAGCAATCAATCTGGCAGGGAACAATATCAAATTTTTATATCAATCTAAAATTATTGCAAATACATACGCTCAAGGGGATGCGGCATCCATTATTTTGACAGCAAAATCGGACATTCAATTTATTGAACATTATTCATCGATATACTCCTTCTCAGGTTCTTATTTCATCAAAGACTCAAAGATAACAGGAAATACGTCCACTATGTCTATTCTGGCCAATAATTTTTATCTGAATGATGGCGCAAGAATAATCAATCGGACACATAGTTCCGGCAATTGCAGTGATATTTCAATTGAAGCGAATGAAACAATCAGATTGTCCTGCAAGAATAATCGGCATTATGAAAGTTCCATTTTTTTTGACACTTACAAAACAGGCAATGCAGGGACCATTAAGTTAAAGGCAAAATTGATTGAATTTTCCGATGGTGTAAAACTGTCTGTCAGTACAAAAAGTACCGGACAGGGCGGAAGTATTATTATAACTGCAGAGGATCTACATCTTAATGGTATACGTCATCACAATAACGTTGACCCAATACAGGGATGTCGAATTTTTCTCAGATCTTATGGCAAGCAATCAAATGCCGGAGCGTCTGGCAATCTATTAATTCATGCCAATAATATCATTTTTGCAGATGGCGCACAAATTAAAGCCCAAACGTATGGATATGGTAAAGGTGGAGATTTGACACTTATTGCAACTGAAAGTATTGTTTTAAAAGGACATGACGGTACAGGCAAATCTTCAATGATCAATGCATCATGCGATCAGTTATTACTTGATTCTGGTATAGAGCAATCCGGTAATATTACAATCCAGTCAAAAAATATTGAACTAAAAGATGGGGCATGGATCAGTACGCAAACGCAAGGGAAGGGAGATGCTGGCACGATAAAAATTACCGCTTATCAAAAGCTTGAATTATCTGGCGAATCTCTTTCGATATATAATGTTGACAAAGAAACATTATCCAGTTGTATTTTGTCATCCGCAAAACCCAAAAGTAAAGGCAATGGCGGGACAATTAAAATTAATTCAAATGAAATGTTGCTGTTAAACGGGGCATTTATTGCAACTGGTACAGAATCATCTGGAAACGCTGGAGAAATTGATATACAGGCAAAGACAATTACATTGATGGGAATCAGCACTGATCATAAAAGCAGCATGATAAAAAGCAATACCCTGGCAGAAAAATTTGCACCAAATACCCATGTTTCAGGCGATGGTGGAACGGTTACAATTAATGCCAATAACGTCAATTTATTTGATGGCGCTCGGATTACTACCAGCTCAATCGCTAAAATTGAATCCAGCGGAAAAGCGGGTGATATTCATCTCAATTTAAATGGTACGCTTCGAATTTCAGGCAAAAACAATAATGAAATTGACGTCGATGGTCAATCATCTGGTATATATGCCAGATCTAAACTAGAAAATCAGGCCCATTCTGGTGAAGCGGGTAGAATTGATATCCTTTCCAACAATCTTGTTATGGACAACGATGGTTTGATATCCACAAGCAGTAATGGACAAAGTAGCGCGGGGGATATTAACATTCAAACCAAACAATCCATTCTTTTAACCAACTCAAGTATTGCATCTGAAAACAAAATGCCGGTAACTGAAGATCAGAATGGCGGTTCGGCCGGTTCAATCAGGATTGATGCTGGTGGTGATATACAATTATTTCAATCTGCTCATATCACAACAAATGCTGTTTCATCAGGTGGTGGTAAAATAGATATTCAAAATAATAATGCCCTGACGATTATTAACAGTAATATTACCACCAATGTCCATCAAGGTGAGGGAAATGGCGGAGATATTAATATTCGTACAGATCTGACTGTTTTAAATCATGGCATTATATCTGCCAATGCTGATGCCGGCGATGGTGGGGCAATCTATATTTATACCCGAAACATGATTCAATCTCCAGACAGTCGTATTGAAGCCACATCAGAACGTGGAAATGATGGTACTGTCGAGATTGAAACTCCTGATGTGGGAGATATTCAAGGTTTGTTAAACCTGTCAGATAATTTTTTAGAATCCAGCAATATCGTCAATACGCTTTGTGACGCAAATGCGAAAGATTCTATCCGGTTGGTGATCAATTCTCCTTTTATTCCTCATCTATCAGCTTCTTGGTACCGGTTTTCAGATAATACACCCATTCGGTTACTTTCCACAAACATTACCGATCAATTTGACAATTTTTCAGAAGATTTCTCTGATGATGCGTTATATCCGGTGGAATAATAAAGCGTATTTGCAAGCCAAGGCGATTATGTTGCATCCTTTTCAGTGCGAAGAACACAATTAACAATTTGGGGACAAGGTTTCAGATTCCATTGCGTCAACTGATGCTTCAATTGGTCCAATGCAATGGGAATATATTTTTGAAAGGACTTCTTCCCCTTGTTTTCAGACAAGAATGCAAAAGCACCCAACATTTGAAAATTACGAAATAGCCGGCAATATTGAAAAGTCTCTTCAAAATGTTTTATATTCACATCAACCACGCGCCTGTATTTATCAAGGAAATACTCAAATAACGCCTTCTGAACATCTTTGCTCAAGTTTACATAGGGATCTATTAACAGTGATGCCAGATCATATTGCACAGGCCCCCATCTTCCCCCTTGAAAATCAATAATATAAAACCGATCATTTGTGTACATGATATTTCTTGACTGAAAATCACGATGCATAAACCCCCAATGAATATGTCGCATGGCTGCATTCACCAGACGGGTAAATTCTATTTCCAGCTCAGCCCAGTGAATATCCAGACCCGCAAAATTCTGAAGAAAGGATTCACAAAAATACCGGCATTCGTATTTTAGTATCATGTCCGCATCATAATATGCTGTTTGCCATGTATGATGAGAATTGAATTGTTTTGCCCCCTCAACAGACATATGAATCAAGATATCAAGCACTGATTGATACACGGTTTGTATTTGATCACTTTCCAATGTTTCGACATAATCCTGTAAATGAACATCACCCAGATCTTCCACAAAAACAATACCGGAAAACAAATCATAATGAATAATTTCAGGAACAGGGATATTATTAGCAAATAAATGATTTCCTATTTTGACAAAAGATTCAACTTCAAAACATGACTGCAATTGTTTATCCTGGTTCTCTAAATCAATTCCTGAAACACCGATTCGACTAATTCCATGATCCACCATAATCAAAGATTGATGTTCTGCCTTGTATCGCCACCAGCCCCGATCCGAACCATCACCTTTCAGTTTAACAACATCCATTTTTTCTAATGGTTGTATGCCTTTTTTATTAATGGCTGATTGTGCCATCAAATGGGCAGATGCATCAGCATACCCGGATGGCGTGCCAATATCTGCCCAGTAATGATTTTTGACTGAATGCGCATAGATGACATGTCCATCCTGTATCATTTTTTCATACGCAGCAATGATGCTGAAATTTGTTTTTTCTGGAATATATTCTCCTGCCAGGGCATCAACCACATGAATGCCGGTAAACGCCTGTCGCTCAATCTGATTCGCGTTTCCCTGAAATGTCAATACGCAATGATCTTTTACATGAACAGTGTTGAACGTGGATTCATCATGCATCACCAGTGTAACAGGGGCATCATGATTTTGATGAATGTGAAAGATTTCATTGAAATTCAAATCAGTAACAATATCACTGTTGACAATCAAGACTGGAAAGGACTTCACCTGATTCAACATGTTTTTGATACCGCCACCTGTTCCCAATATTTCAGATTCGTTGCACAGGTGAACCGGCACTTTATAATTGTTCTGTGAAATAAAATGATGCAGATCAGTCGCCAAATGATATGTATTGATGATAATATCAGTAAAACCATCAGCAATCAGGCGCATAATTGTTCGGTGAATGACTGGCTGACCATCAATAGAAAATAAAGGTTTGGGACATATTCGACTATGTGGGGCCAATCGCGTTCCCAAACCGGCTGCGAGAATCATTGCCTGCATCATTTTGATAATACCGCCAGATAATGTCGAATTTTTTGATCAAAAAAATGAATCTCATCCTCATTTTCTTTGCCTTTGATATTGTGATAATTGAAATAATTAATCGCATTTCGGAAACCAATTTTTGATATGGACTCTGCGAGATCTATGTCTGTTCGTTTAAATAATTTATTTCCCATTGCATACATTTTTTTGATACTTTCTTTTTCATCAAGCTTATCCTGATGATTCTCCATAAACACATCCAATGCAATCCGATAAGATTGGATATACGATTTTAAAAACACCGCAAAATATCCCAGCTTTCGATACCCTACTGATGTCACATTATAAACATCAGGTAACTCGGCATGGGGCATGACAATGGCATCATCAACAAATGCTTTCAAAGTGGTTCGAATATAGTCCTGATTGGTTTTATCCGCATCATATGCAAACTCGTTTTTGAAAAATTCTTTTAAAAAGTCATAGGTTTCATAGAGGTCATCTTCTGAAAATTGAAAGGCATCACGCGACAAAATCGCAAGTGAAGTATAAGCTGCTGGAATAAAGAAACAAATACAGATATTTTTGTAATAATCCAGTTGATGCCTTTTATTCGTATTTACACGAATACGCGAGTCGCCCAAAGCTTCACGTACATTGCTGACTTCAAGCTTTTCAATAATTTTTCTACTGGCATAGGTTTCCAGTACATTATCCACAATCTGTACATAATTGATCAGGGTTTCTGATAGCTTTACATTCAGCGAAACCAAATAATTCAGATAGGTTTCAACCCGATTGGCAAATTCACTTTTTGTAAAGCCTTGAAGTGGACTGTTAAGCAGCGCGGATGCAACAAGGGTATATGGGGTCACCACAGTCACCTCGTTGATTGAGTCAATCAGGCGATGGCCAATATTGCGGCATAAAACCTGATATTCGTTTGTTGTCATATCCTCAATGGGTGTGTCAAAATTCTTTAATATTTCTTTTAATGATATGGGTTGATTAAACTGCACATAAATTCGTCCAAAACGTCGGGACAAAAATTTTCTGGCCTTTAATACCTGACTCAAGCTTTCCGGTTCTTTCTGATGGCCTTCCAGTTCACTGATATATGCTTTTTCCTCAATTATTTTATCATAGCCAATAAAAATGGGGACAAACATTAGGTCCGGACACATGCCATTTTTGTAAGCATCCAAAATAATCGAAAGCAATCCAAACTTGGCCAGATTTAGCTTTCCAGTGCGACTTCGTCCGCCCTCAATAAAGAATTCAATATTAAAACCTTCCTTTAAAACGGTATTGACATAAGCGGCAAAAACCTTTGAATACAACATAGCCCCCCGAAATGAACGCCTGAGAAAAAAAGCGCCACCGCCACGAAAAATTGGCCCCAAAGGCCAGAACGACAGATTTTTCCCCGCAGCAATTAAGGGACACGGCATATTATTATGATATAACACATATGATAGAATAAGATAATCAATATGGCTTTTATGGCAGGGCGCAAGAATTAATGGCCCTTTTTGAGACGCCTGCTTGAGAACACTAATCATTTCTTGATTATATTCAAACCCCTCAAACATATTATGCGCGATCCACCCAACTGACCATGAAAACAACTGGATCCAATTGTTGCTCATTTTTGCAGCAATTTCTGTGAGATAACTATCTGCTTTTTTATAAACCGCCTGAATCGGCACTTTTCGCTGTGTTGCATATTCTTCAAGAAAATCCTGAAAATCTGCATGACGTAGTATGCTTTCTTTGAGTTCCTCGTTGGTTTTCAGTGTTGGACCGACAATACTCTGGCGATGTCGATTCAATCGGTTGATCATTTCCTGTCGAACCAAATATGACAAATGTTCAACACTTCGATTGTGATTATCTGGTTCCCGAATGAATTGTAATAAATTAAAAGGTTCTGAGCTTTCTACAAATACTTTTTCAGGACGTTTTAATAACATAAACATTCGCCTAAGATTCCCCGGATTTTCTTCAGTGCCAAATATTAATTCAATCAAGCTTCGTTGGGATTTGTGCGCTTTCCGACTGAACAAAATCCATTGCGGGACCAAAAAAATAGGACGATCCATTGATTGTTGAATTTCGATCAGGTATTGAATGGGATCAACCTTCTCCTTAACAAATCTTCGATAAAAGCCACCGGGTTCCAGCAACGAGAGAAAACAACTTCGCCCATTTAATATTTCATCACGAACATAATGTGTATGAAAAGGATTGGGGCGATGCCATTTTTTTATCACATGATACAACCAGGACATTAAGGCCTTAAATACACGAGAAATGGGCTGCCACATAACAATTCTGTAATCCAAAGCAATTTCAGGAAAGGGTAAACCATCCTTTTGATAGCGACTGTGATAAAACAAAAAATCGAAAGTGCTTTTATACTTTGTGGTGTAAACGATATGTCCTTTTTCCTGAAGTGCTTTCAGATGATCAGTTTGTTCCGACCCGACACGAATGCCGGAAAAAAAGATCTGAAGCGCCTTATTGGCAAAATAGCCAATATATCCGGGCAATAAACATAAATAACAGGATGTCCGGACAATTCGGCCAAACACAGATCTTAATCGTACAAAACGTGTTGATTTCATGGCAGATCTCCTTGATAACTCAAGATACCCCGAATAATATTTGTCAGGATTTCATGAATTGATTTTTTTTATAATATAAAAACTTATCTCACTTTTTATTTCATTATCAATTATTCATTGTCATTTGTCAATTATCAATTCATATGGAGGCAATCAAAACACATTATAATGAAATATCATAAGACATACTAATATGTTATAATAAAATGATATTTAATCAATGTAAATTTTAAGTCTTTATTGATTTTGGGCTTGCTTTAACTGAAATGCTATGGTATTGAGTCGAGAATATTTAATTGATTATCAAATTTTTAATCGAATTCGCAAAAATTGTAAGCTACATATTCCATAAAGAATACAATCAAGTTGATACCAACAAGAAGAATGTGATGCTGACAATTTTTTAGTTTTAATTGATAAAAGGAGGAAGATTTTTTATGAAAACCTTAATTGGTGGCGCAATCGCGGCTTTGTTAGGACTCATTGGTTTAGCAATTTGGTGGCAGCCCTTTTTACAGTTACTGGCCGGAACCATTCCAGTCGGTTTATTATTGGGTGGATGCCTGGCTTTATATCTTGGCCTTGATGAGTTGAAAGATACTTGGCGACAAGAAGGATTCGATTCTGGTGATGACTCTGATAGCCTGAAACAAAAGCTGGAAGAATTGGAAAAAGAAAATGAAGCCTTAAAAGCCAACAAATAATTTTATCATTTATTTATTCAAAAGCCCTATGAGAAAAAATCAAGTTTTATTCATAGGGTTTTTTTTGTGTCGAAAGGAATTATAAATGGAACAAACACTCTCTATTATCAAGCCTGATGGTGTCAAACGTGGTTTAATTGGTGAGGTCATCAAACGATTTGAATCCAATGATATTCGGATTGCTGCCATGAAAATGGTTTGCTTGACGCGTTTTCAGGCTGAGGGCTTTTATGCTGTACACAAAGAACGACCATTCTTTGACAGTCTGGTTACATTTATGACATCTGGTCCAATCGTCGTAATGATCCTTGAAGGTGAAGATGTCATTGCTAAAAATAGAACGTTAATGGGCGCGACAAACTATGAAGAAGCTGCTGAAGGAACCATACGAAGAGACTTTGCCACAGATATTGAAAAAAATGTGGTTCATGGCTCCGATGCATCTGAAACTGCTGCGTTTGAGATAAACTATTTTTTTAATACATTTGAAATAATGTCCGAATAATATTTTGGACTTTTTCCGACCTGTCTGTCAGTTAATACCTGTCGGACAGGTTTACCAGTCAAAACAGACCGTCCAGATTTCATTATTTTCAAAATAGTACCATGAATCAAAAAACACAACATCGCGTTAACCTGAATAATATCGCAATTGTTCTAAATCAACCGAGATTTCCTGAGAACATAGGTTCAACTGCAAGAGCGATGCGCAATATGGGGATCAACCGACTTGTTATCGTTTCCCCACAAAACTGTGACCTTTCTAAGGTCATGAAGCTTGCAACGCATGCAGCCTATGATGTAATCGAAAACATGATCGAATATCATTCGTTTGATGAAGCTCTGTCATCATTTAATTACATTGTCGGTACAACCGCACGATTGGGAGGCTATCGTTTTGATATCCAGTCACCACGCGTGTGTGCCAATCATTTAATCGATATGTCCCACCATAATGATATCGCCATTGTTTTTGGTCCTGAAGACAGAGGCTTGACCAACAATGAGGTGAAACAATGCCATGCGCTGGTCAATATCCCTACAGCTGCATTTTCATCGCTAAATCTATCACAGGCGGTGATGATTTTTTGTTATGAATTGTTTCTAGCACATAGTGAATCAAAAAGTCCTTTTGTTCCTAAACTGGCTGACCACCATGAGCTGGAAAGAATGTATCAACGCCTTGAAGATGTATTAACCCGAATTGACTTTATTAACCATGAAAATCCGGCTCATTGGATGAATAATATCCGACGTTTTTTTTCACGTCTGCACATTCGGTCTCGTGATGTTCGGGTTATTCTTGGCATATGCAGGCAGATGGATTGGTATGTGGGTCATCATACTGCTGATTAATACTGATCAAACCTGTTTATTAAGGTATTTGTTCCATTCAATCATTGTTGACAGCCTTAAACTTTCTGCATTTCAGTTCTTCCAATAAGACCTGATGGCCGAACAATAAGAATTAATACAAGTAATGCAAATGCAAACACATCCTCATAATCACTCGAAACATAGCCTGTCGCAAAACTTTCGGTCAATCCAAGAATCAGGCCGCCTAAAACAGCTCCAGGAATGGAGCCTATTCCACCTAAAACAGCAGCAGTAAAGGCTTTAATTCCTGCAATAAAACCAATATAAAAATTAATTTGTCCAACATGTGTGGCAATTAATACGCCCGCAATTGCCGCAAGAGCCGAACCAATGACAAAAGTTGCAGAGATCATGCGATTGATATCTATACCCACCAGCATGGCCATTTTTTTATCCTGTGCTGTGGCACGCATTGCCTTACCGATTCGGGTATATTTTATCAAAAATGTCAGACATATCATGACAAAGACTGTTGTAATCAAAATGATTAGTTCGGGACCACCAATCATATAATCAATTAAGGCAAGGCATTCAAATTCCGGAAGCAATGATGGAAATGGCATAAAATCTGATGTCTGCGCCAGCATAACATAGTTTTGCAAAAAAATCGACATCCCTATGGCACTGATTAATGGTGACAAACGCGGCGCATTGCGAAGGGGTTTATAGGCAATTTTTTCAAGGGTATAACCATAGGCTGATGAATATAGCACAGCCACCAGCATGGCTGTAAAAAAAACTGACATGCCGGCATAGCCATGCATGGTCATTATTCCGGATATGATGAGCGCTGTAAATGCGCCCAACATATATATTTCACCATGGGCAAAATTGATTAATTCAATTATCCCATAAACCATCGTATAGCCAAGGGCAATTAACGCATAAATACTGCCTCGCGTTAATCCACCTAACAACAATTCGATAAAATACAGGATTGTATCTGATAAATTTTCGGATATCATTTCTTTACTTCAATATACTTTCCATTCTTAACCTGATACATGGAAAAACCAACGCCCTCAGCATCTCCATTCTTGTCAAATCTAATTTTTCCCAAAGGCGTTTCAACAAACTCATTTTGCAGGGCTTTTTTCAAGGCTTCATATTGAGTGGTGCCTGCTTTTTCAATGGCATTCAATAAAGCCTGAGTGGCTGAATACGCATTGAGAAAAAATGCGCCTGGATCTTTGCCATATTTTTTTTTGTGATCTGCAGTGGCTTTAATTGTCAAGGGATTTGTGGATACATCTTTGGGACCGGTAGCATAAACCCCCTCAGCATATTTTTTGGCAACCTTAATAAATGTATCATCCTTAACACCATCATCCGAAATAAAAATGGTATCCATTCGTTTTTTACGCATCCCACTGACAAGCTTTGAGGCCTCGGGATGGTAGCCCCCAAAAATAACAGCCCCTGCTCTGGATCGTTTAATTTTCCTGATTACAGCGGAATAATCCACGGCCCCGGGCGTAATCCCTTCATATAAAACGACCTTTGCGATACCTGAACTGGCAATGAATTTTCGTGCATATTCAGCCAGTCCTTTACCATAGTCACCTTTGTCATGAATCACAGCAATTTTTTTAATGTTCAGGGTACGCAATGCAAAATTAACCTCCAATCTTGCCTGTGCGTCATCAGAGGCAATTGTTCGATAAAAATTGGGATAATTACCGCTCTGAGTCAAATCAGGATTCGTAGCTGATGGGGACATGGTCACAATATTCATATCTTTATAAATACCCAAAGCTGCTTTGGTCGCACCGCTGCAAATATGGCCCATCACCACATGAACACCTTTAGAAATCAGGCGTGTAGCAGTATTGGTTGCCAATTCAGGCTTACAGGCATCATCTTCCGCCCATATATTAACCTTTTTTCCCAATACGCCTCCTTTCGCATTGGTGTCATTTACGACAAGTTCCGCAGCATTCACTGATGGTAGTCCATAGGACGCCAGATCTCCACTGTGTGCGCCAGCGACGCCAAGATTAATGGTATCTGCCATTGCATAACCACCAAAAAATACAGGGATTAATAATATTTCGAAAATTTTGACAATGTAATTCATAAAAAACTCCTTTTTCATATTGATAATAAACAGGCGTGACCTTAACCAAAAGCAAAAAAGATTCTCTTTAATTGACTATCAATAAATATTGATTGCACTTTATTATTCGTGTTTATGTAATATTTTTCATATATTATTTATAAATGTCAATATCCATTTTCTCCTCAAAAAAAAAGCCGGATTAAAATCCGGCTTTTTAAATTATTTATAATCATTTTGAACTGTTAATCGGCTACTTTTAATTCATGATCTCCATCTACCGAATATTTATTCAATTCGGATAATAAGTAATGATGGAATCAGCATAGATTGATCAGGGATTTAACGAACAGGGTTGCGGACTGCATGCCTG
>Ga0272440_1002898_pt1 | contig 13113 bp, 9 predicted proteins | sample SSMMMBAug17_FD_192440 | JGI IMG/M metagenome (GOLD analysis project Ga0272440, IMG submission 192440) | Marine sediment archaeal communities from Little Sippewissett salt marsh, Falmouth, MA, United States - SSM-MMB-Aug17 | ecosystem: Environmental > Aquatic > Marine > Wetlands > Sediment ...
TACAGACATATCGAACAGGCTTTTTCAACAAAAAAAAATGCCTAAACTCTTGTTCATCAATGGGTAATACCCTAAAACTGTAAAGACCTTATTTCATGCTCAAATTTCATGAAATCAGCAAAATAGGCGCAAAATCGAGCCTAAATAAAAAATTCTGCACGAAGCATATGAATTAAGGCATTTACACAAAAACACAAAACAAAATTACTTCTACTTTTACTTCCTTGGCATTGATTTTAAAATCATTTAGTTAGGCCGTTTCAAAGAATAATGTTTTATTTAGGTTGCGAAAATAGACCTTCGATATGTCTGTAGTATGTAAGTACAATGCACTGGACGCAGAGCGTCCAATATGCATTCCCACGCAGAGCATGGGAACGAGAGGGCAAAAACCAAAGTTGGATGATAATATTTTAAGTAAGGAATGCTTGAATAATAAGTTCCTCATTTTCTTATTTACAAGTCCAATGTAGGGGCGAACCTTATGTTCGCGCATCGTACATAGGAACGAATGCGTTATTCGTTCGAGGGCGAACATAAGGTTCGCCCCTACATCGGGCTGGCAAATAAGAAAATGAGGAACTTATTTTTCGAGAATTCCTAAGCGATCATAAATTTTTGGGTAGACTAAGAAAATGCCCCCTTTTTTTAGAATGCGCCCAGATGAATATTCATTCGTTTTTTTGTTGACACGTTCAATTTATTATGAAATATTTTTACAAACTAACGACCGGTCGGTAAATAAAGGATTCTCATCATGAGTCAAATGAAAGAAAAAATTAAGTCTGTTTCAATCGATTTATTCTTTAAAAAAGGGTATTTTGCTACCAGCATGAATGATATTGCGCGTGGAAGTGGTATTCAAAAAGCGAGTATTTATTATCATTATCCCAGCAAAGAAACATTGTTGTTTCATATTCTTGAGATAACTATGAATGAATTGACCGCTTATCTGAAAAACAATCTATCAGGTGTCCGGCATGTTGAAGAAAAATTGCGGATCGCTGTGCACAGCCATGTTCGTTTCCATCTTGAACGCCAAAAAGAAAATTTTATTGCAAATAGTGAACTTCGTGGTCTTTCAGAAGAACATTATCAGATGATTGTAAAAAAACGTGATGAATATGAAAAAATTTTTCAAGACATACTCATTGAAGGTGCAGAAAAAAATGTTTTTAAAAGTCAAGATATTAAGATACTTTCCTATGCAATATTAACCTTATGTACAGCCGGGGCATCATGGTTTAAACCTTATGGAAGACTTAATGTTGACGAAATTGCTGATATTTATGAAAATTTTATAATTCGAGGTTTAAAAACCTAACGACCGGTCGGTAAGATACTTAAAAGGAGGCGGTTTTGGATTTTGATCTAACCAAAGAGCAAGAAATGATTCGGAAAGAAGTCCGAAAATTTGCTCAAACCGAAATTGCGCCCATTGCTTCAGAGCTTGATGAAAAAGAGGACTTTTCTGTGGATCTCACAAAAAAAATGGGTGAAATCGGATTGTTTGGCATGTTCGTTCCTGAAAAATATGATGGCCAGGAAATGGACTATTTATCCTATATCATTGCTGTTGAAGAAATTGCGCGAATTGATGGTTCTCAGGCCGCGACTGTTGCTGCAGGGAATTCTTTGGGAATAGGGCCATTGTATTATTTTGGCACTGAATCACAAAAAAAGAAATATCTCCCTCCGCTTTGCAGAGGAGATGCGCTTTGGGGGTTCGGACTTACTGAGCCTACCGCTGGATCGGATGCTGGCGGAAGCAAAACAACTGCTGTTAAAGATGGGAATGAGTGGATCCTGAATGGTTCAAAAATTTTTATTACAAATGCTGCCAATGAAATGTCATTGGGTGTTACTGTTCAGGCAGTTACTGGAACACGCCCCAATGGCAAACCCGAATATACCTGTTTTATTTTGGAGCATGGTATGAAAGGATTTAAAGCCAATCCCATGCATCATAAAATGATGTGGCGGGCTTCAAATACAGCGGAGTTATTTTTCGATGATGTTCGTATTCCTGAATCCAATATTCTGGGAAAACCCGGAGATGGTTTCCATCAAATGTTGAAAACTCTTGATGGCGGTCGGCTGTCTATTGGCGCAATGGGCCTGGGCGGTGCGCAGGGCGCATATGAAATGGCTTTGAAGTATGCCAAAGGAAGAGAACAATTTGGGCAGCCTATCAGTAAATTTCAAGGGGTGGCATTTAAACTGGCTGATTGTGCGATGGAACTCGAATGCGCCAGAAATCTAATGTATAAAGCCTGCTGGCTGAGAGATCATAAACGCCCTTTTGAAAAGGAAGCTGCAATGGCCAAACTGTATTGTTCTGAGCTTATGGGAAGGGTTGCCAATCATTCAGTTCAAATTCATGGAGGGTATGGCCTGATGAAAGAATATCATGTAGAACGTTTTTATAGAGATCAAAAGCTATTGGATATTGGCGAGGGAACATCTGAAGTTCAACGAATTGTTATTTCTCGGTATATTGGGTGCTGACAGGATCATGAAATATTCCTTAGGAAAACTCGAAAAATAAGTTCCCCATTTACTTATGTGCCAAGAACGTGTAGGGGCGAACCTTATGTTCGCCCATCGTACATAGGAACGAATACGTTATTCGTTCGAGGGCGAACATAAGGTTCGCCCCTACATCGGGCTGGCAAATAAGAAAATGAGGAACTTATTTTTCGAGAGTTCCTTAACCTTTTTTTGAAAAGGAGAATGACATGAGCGACAATAAATTGTTTTGGGAAAACGAAGAACTAAAACTAGATGCGCGCGTTCACGAGGCAACCTGGCCAGGCGGTCAAAAAGCAATTGATCGTCTAAAAAAACAGGGAAAACGTCCGGTTCGGGATTTAATTCATGAATTGATTGATCCTGACACGCAATTTTTTGAATTAAGCCGAATTGCCGGATTTGGAGTCAATTATCCCGGTGGAATTGAGGATGTACCTTGTGCCGGGCTTGTTACTGGCATTGGAAAAATATATGGCAATTGGACCATGATTTTTGGCAATGACAGCCGTGTCAAGGCAGGCGCATATTTTCCCATTACACTTAAAAAACATATTCGCGCCCAGGCCATTGCTGATCAATGCGGACTAAACTGTGTTTATATTGCAGATTCAGGCGGTGCATTCCTTCCTATGCAGGCGGATGTTTTTCCTGATGATGGTCATTTTGGTTCCATGTTCTACAATATGGCACGCATGTCTGCAAAAGGTTTAAAGCAAATTACCATGAGTACTGGCGGTAATACTGCAGGGGGCGCTTATATTGTGTTTATGGCCTGTCAATCGGTAATGATCGATAAAATGTCTTATTCTTTTCTGGGCGGTCCGCCCTTGGTAAAAATGGCGACTGGTGAAGAAATCTCTGCTGAGGATTTAGGCGGTGCCAAAATTCATACTCATGTTTCAGGTGGTTGCGATCATTTTTGTGGCAATCAATCTGAAGCGGTTCAAAAAGTGAGAGAAATCCTGGCACTGGAGCCTCCGCAAAAATTGCAATTACATCGCTATGCTGAAATGCCGCCAATAGATTATGCTCAAAGCCTTTATGACTTGCTGCCTTCTTCGTCGCATCAGGGTATTGATGGTCGAAAAATTTTGGAAGCAATTGCTGATGACAGTTATTTTATCGAGTATAAGAAGCATTACGCACCCGGTCGTGGAGATAATATATTGGCTGGAAAAATTAGAATTAAAGGCATTCCAATTGGAATCATTGCATCCAATTCTGTAGGAATTATCTTTGCAGAAGCAGCTCAGAAAGCTGCGGAATGGATTGTCCGATGTTCTCAAGAAAAAATCCCTTTGCTTTTTGTACAAAACGCACCGGGTTATATGGTAGGTTCAGAGTCAGAACATCAAGGTATTGGCAAGTATGGCTCGGATATGGTGCGTGCGGTATCTTGTGCACAAGTACCCCGCATACAATTAGTGATTGGGCCTGATAATGGAGCGGCAAATTATGGGATGTGTGGTCGTGCCTATCGACCTCATTTTTTATTCAGTACCATGCGGGCACGCACTGGTGTTATGAGCGGAAGAAGCGCAGCGGGTGTGCTTCTCTCAATCGAAGCCAATAAACGTAAAGCAAAGGGCAAGCCTATGACTGATTCGGAAAAACAATCCTTTCGTGAAAAAATGATCGAAAAACATGATGCTGAAGCCCATCCTTTTTTTTGCGGTGCACGTATCTTAAACGATCGCGTGTTAAAATTTTCAGAAATTCGAGATTGGCTTGCCATGGCTTTTGAGGTAAGTTTACTTACCCCCATTGGTGTACCTGCTTTTGGAAATGTAAGATTTTAATATTTATAAGGAGAGCAAAAAATGCGTGATCATAATTATTGGAACATATTTCCAAGAATGCCCAAAAAGGTAACCATCGGCGATATTACCATTCGTGATGGTTTTCAACATGAAGAAAAATTTATATCCACAGAAGCTAAAAAGTTTTATCTTGAAGAATTAATCTTTGCTGGATGTCGAAATATTGAGGTTTCCAATTTGGGAAATCCTTATTTGATGCCTCAATTTAAAGATGCTGAAGATCTTTTGTCACATCTTCGAAGTGATCGATTCAAGAAAAAATGTGAACGAAAAGGGGTGAACTATAATGAAATCTGTCTGACCTGCATTACCATTCGTGAAAAATCTGTTGATAGAGCCATTGCGTTAAAAGAACAAGGAATTGGACCGGATCGTGTATTAATGATGGTTTCTACTGAAGAAGAACACCATTTTGCAAACTCTGCACTCACATTGCCTGAATATTGGAAAGAATGTGAACGCGCAATCAAAAAATGCACTGATGCTGGAATTAAAATGTGCGGAACAGTCAGTACCATCTGGGGAAGTCCCATAGGCGGAGCAACTGATATGAAAGATGCGGTTGAATTCAGCAAGCGGTGGCTTGAAATCGGTGCATCGGATATTGAACATGCTGATCATGATGGCAGTGCTTCAGCCCCAGATGTCTATCGCTATTTCTCCATGATTTTGGATGAAATCCCAGACACGCGTTTACATATTGCTCACTTTCATGAAACCAAACGAGTGGCATCAGCATCAGTATTGGCAGCCTTGCAGGCAGGGATTACTCAATTTGAAGCCACCCTGGGCGGTTTAGGCGGCCAGCCGGCAAATTTTTTGGATGATTGCCCTGTTAAAGGTACGGGTGAATACTACTATGAAGATCCACGATATGTCGGTTTGGTTACACTTGAAGATACCCTTGTACAGATTGATGAAATGGGCATTGAACATGGTTGGGATATTGATCGTGTGTTATGGCTTGGCAAACAGATGGAACGAACCATTGGCAGACGACTGCGTTCAGAAGCCATCCTGAATGGCAGAACACTTAAAGAAGGACATCCCAAATTTGCACGTCCGGGACTATCAAAACTAAAAGAAAAATATGGAGAAAAACCAGGACAGCTTCTTCCTCAAGAATGGGGTGAAAAGGCTGTACTTCCAGAAAAATATCGTCCTTAAAGAGACAATATGGAGACATAATTATGGACACAAAAGATCAAATTCCCCATATCAATGTGGATTATTTTGAAGATTTAACTGGAAATATCTCAGGTTCCAGTCAGACGAGCATGGATGAAATTGGACTGCGGATCAAAAAATTAAGAGAAGAAAAAGGGCTTTCTCTTGAAGCACTTTCTTCAAGAACCGGCTTTGATGCTGAACAACTCAAAAAAATTGAAAACAAAGAAATCTTTCCGCAGTTGGGTATGGTGATCAAACTTTCCAAATCCCTGGATGCTGCCTTTGGCCAGATGATTTGCGGCGATGGCGACAAGCCCTATGCCATTACACGCTTTAAAGATCAAAAAGTCATCTCTCGGTCAACATCAAAAAAAGGGGGAAAAGAAATCTATTCATACAAGGGTCTTGCGCCGGAAGTTAAAGGCCGCAGTATGGAACCATTGATTGTTCAACTTCAAGAAACATCAGAAAAAGAAATTTCAACCCACGATGGTGAAGAATTCATTTATGTGCTCTATGGAACAGTTCTTCTTGAGCTGGGTGATGACCACTACGTTTTGGAACCGGGTGATACTGCTTATTACTTGTCCAATATTCCCCATTGGATTACATCTAAAAATGGGAATGCGACAATACTCGCAGTAATTTATGGAAAGTAAATATCAAATTTATGCCTGTATGATTGTATAGGGTGAACATCAGGTTCGCCCTTCAGAAAAGGATAAAGAAATGTCAAAACTATTATGGAAACCATCAGATGATCAAATAAAAAAAACGAATATGTATGCATTTATGCGCATCATCAATCAAAAATACAATCATAACTTTCAAACCTATCAGGAACTCTGGCAATGGTCTGTGGATAATATTCAAGATTTCTGGGCACAAATGTGGGATTTTGCAGACATCATTTCATCCAAACAAGCACGTTTGGTTGTTGATGATATCACTAAAATGCCATTTACCAAATGGTTTTCAGGCGCACGATTGAATTTTGCTGAAAATCTCCTCAGATTCAAAGATGCGCAAACAGCAATCGTTTTTTTGGGCGAAGATCAGGTGTATCGAAAACTCACCTATGAAGCGCTTTATGATGCGGTTGCCCGATTAGCCTCGTCTCTCAGGGCATCTGGAGTGCAACCTGGTGATCGCGTTGCGGGTTTCATGCCCAATATGCCTGAATCAATTATTGCAATGTTGGCCGCTGCCAGTATCGGTGCAACATGGTCTTCATGTTCACCTGATTTTGGCATTAAAGGGGTTTTGGACAGGTTTGGTCAAATTAAGCCAAAAATTCTTTTTACTGCCAATGGATATTTTTTTAAGGGAAAAAAAATTGACAGCCTCGAAAGAATTGAAAACATTGTAAAACAAATTGATTCTGTTGAAAAAGTTGTGGTTGTCCCTTATACAGAAAGAAATCCAGATATCAGTAATTTGATGAATTCTATATTATTTGAAGATTTTACATCATCAGAAGAGCATCCAAATATTCATTTTGAACAATTACCTTTCGATCATCCTTTATATATCATGTATTCTTCAGGAACCACTGGTTTACCAAAATGTATGGTTCAAAGCGCTGGCGGCATACTCATTCATCAAATGAAAGAACATCTGCTTCATACTGACTTAAAAAGAGAAGACACGATCTTTTATTTTACAACCTGCGGCTGGATGATGTGGAACTGGCTTGTTTGCGGGCTTTCAGTGGGCGCGACAGTCATTTTGTATGATGGAAATCCCTTTTATCCAGGTCCTGAAATTTTATGGCAAATGGCACAGGATGAAAAGATCTCTGTTTTTGGCACCAGTGCCGGATACATTGCTGCGTTGATGAATTCTGGATTAAAACCAAAACAACAATTTGATCTGTCATCGCTAAGAACCATTTTGTCAACAGGCGCTCCTTTATCTATGGAAGGATTTGAATTTATATATCAAAATATCAAAAAAGACCTCCAACTGGCATCCATTTCTGGTGGCACAGACATCAATGGTTGTTTTGCACTGGGTAACCCCATGATGCCAGTTTATGCCGGAGAACTTCAATGTCGGGGCTTGGGTATGAAAGTTGAAGCCTTTGATGAGAATGGCCTACCTGTGTACAATCAGCAAGGTGAATTGGTGTGCACCGCACCTTCTCCATCAATGCCCATTTATTTTTGGGATGACCCGGAAGGCAAAAAATACCATTCTGCCTATTTTGATGTTTATCCAGGCATATGGCGCCATGGCGATTATATTGAGATTAATGATCGCGGTGGTGTGGTTATTTATGGACGCTCTGATGCCACCTTGAATCCTGGAGGCGTCCGCATTGGAACCGCTGAAATTTATCGTCAGGTAGAAATGCTTGAAGAAATTGATGACAGCCTGGTTGTAGGACAAAACTGGAAAAATGATGTTCGGGTTGTTTTGTTTGTTAAAATGAAGCCCAATTTTTTGCTAAATGATGATCTTAAAAATAAAATCCGACAAACCATTCGTAAAAATGCATCTCCACGCCATGTTCCGGCAAAAATTATTGATGTTCCTGATATTCCTTACACATTGAATATGAAAAAAGTGGAATTGGCGGTAAAAAGGACAATCCAGGGAGAGATTGTATTGAACAAAGACGCATTGAAAAATCCTGAAGTATTGGATTATTATGCAGATCTGCAGGTGCTGAAAGCAGATTGATATCGGTTTTTGCCCCATTACTCTTTTTTAATTCATGTTCATTAACCAAAACCTCATTATTTTTATGGGAGTGGAATGTGGTAATGAGCAATATCGTTTGACGTATTTTGGAAGACTTGAAATATATGTTTATTGTTCATTCCTTTTTATGAACAAAGGGGATGAATAACAAAAATGACATCTGCTTTAGTCTCTACTGAACCGGATATCCTCATTCATCAAAATTTTATCCAGGTGTTGCAATGCCTGATCAATGGGTAAAACTGTCATATGATCAATATATAGAATATCGCTTCCACTATAAAACAAATAACATCTTGCAGGGGGATAATCTTTTTTGAATTCTTTTAATCCGCGTAGATTTTTAGAATGTACATGTCTGGAACGTTTGACTTCAATGGCAATCAGTCCATTGGGGCCATACAGAACAAAATCGATTTCCAAACCATTTTTTGTTCGCCAGAAATAAAGCTTATATTCTGTTTCAAGATAGTCATTTATGGCGCGGATCTCCTGTAAAACTAAAGTTTCCAAAGCCGGCCCGTCGATTTCAGCGTCTGAATCCAGAGGGCCTGTGGGTCGAATCGCACGAAATACACCCACATCAAAATAGTAGAATTTTTGATGACCAATTAGTTTTCTTTTTGCTTTTCGAGTAAAAACAGGCAATTGAACACCAATGAGCAGGTCTTCCAATATTGAAAAATAGTTTTGGGCTAGGGAACGTTTAATGTTTGCTTCTCGAGCAATGTCACTGATATTAACCACGTTTCCTTGTGAAAAACTGGCGATTTCCAAAAAATGAGAAAAATGTCCAATATTTCGGGTCAATCCTTCCTGAAGAATTTCTTCACGAATATATGTTTGGACATAATCTTTTAAATATTTTTGTGGATGATGTTCGTTAAAACGCGCTGGTAAATGCCCCAAATGCATTGATTCTAAAACATTGAATGATTTTTTTTGTTCTATGGCAGTGAGCGGATGTAAGTAATATGTTAACGCTCTACCAGCCAGTAAATTGACTCCTTTACGTCTCAATTTTCTGGCACTTGATCCAGTCAGTATAAACACATGCTTTTTGGTTTCAATAAGATCATGCACTTCATTCAACAATTCTGGAATGCGTTGTATTTCATCGATGATGATCCAATCTTTGTATTGGGGCGGTATCATTTTCTGAATCAGGCCTGGATCAGAACTTAATCGATTGTAATACTCGGATTTTAATAAATTAACAAACAATACATTGGGAAATATTTTTTTCAGTAATGTTGTTTTACCTGTCCCTCTTGGACCAAAAAGAAAAAAGCTTTTATGCTTTTTTAATGGTATGGTTAACAAACGTTTGTACATATCAAGCCCTCAATTAAAAATGGAAAAAATGAATATGATTACTCAAAAAAAGCAGGAAAAATTCACTTTATATCTCAAAATATGCTTTTGTCAACACATATTCATCAGTCTACCAAAACGTTATTTAATACATCAGCCAATTGCGCTTTTGAATATGGTTTTGGCACGACTCCACAGAAGCCATAATCTTCGTAATTTGACATAATAGGATCATTTGAATAACCGCTAGAAACGATTGCCTTTATATCCGAATCAATTTTCAATAATTCGACAATTGTTTTTAAACCTCCCATACCGCCAGGAACAGTAAGATCAAGTATGACTGCATCAAAAGAATTATTAGAATGAAGAGCTTTCTTATATATTTCAATAGCTTGAGATCCATCAGTAGCGCATGCAGTTTGATAACCCATCTTTTTTAGCATCCTTTTAATCATTTTCAATATGGCTTTTTGATCGTCCATGATCAATATTTTGCCATTTCCATGATGTTCTACTTCTATTTGGTCTTCATGCTCATTGAAATCTTTTGTTGAAGCAGGTAAATAAATAGTAAAGACAGTTCCTTCATCGAGCTTTGAATCAACAATAATGTGTCCATCATGACGTTTAATGATTGAGTAAGAAGTTGCTAAACCCAGGCCGCTTCCTTTTTGTTTGGTTGTAAAATAGGGATCAAATATATGCGAAAGATGTTTTTGAGATATGCCAACGCCCTGGTCTTTAAAAACCATTTTTATGTATCGTCCAGCCTGTAATGGAATACCGCCGCCATTTTCAATGTGTACATTTTCTGTGCGAATGAGGATTGTTCCTCCATTTGGCATGGCTTGATTGGCATTGATGACAATGTTGTTGACAACCTGGGTGATCTGGCCTTCATCGACCTCGGTAGGTAATAAATCTTCAGACAATTCAAACATACATTTCGATTGCGCACCTCTAATGGAGAATACCGCTGCATCACTGATAATTCTATTTATATCTGTAATTTTTTTAATTGGTGCGCCACCCTTAGAAAAGGTCAGCAGTTGCGTTGTTAAAGATTGTGCTTGTTTTGACGATTCTTGCATGTCAGTTAGAATTTCATATAATTCATCCTTCTGATTCAAGGTACTGAGAATATATGATATATTTCCTGTGATGATGCCAAGCATATTATTAAAATCATGTGCAATTCCACCGGCTAAGGTGCCAATGGCCTCCATTTTTTGGGATTGTTGAAGTTGTTTTTCAGTTCGTTTTCGTTCAGTGATATCAACATGCGTACCAATAACCCTTATCCCTTCTCCTTTTTCATTGAAAAAAGCATTCGCCCTTGACAGGATATCAACCCAATGGCCATCCTTATGAAGCATTTTGAATTCCATTTCAAAACTTTTCCTTTTTCGTGAGAGCACCTCATTCATTACCCCCCAGGATGTCTTGACATCATCCGAATCAGTTAAACGTTCCCACTCAGAGAATTCATTCTTGATTTCATGGTCTTCATAACCCAGTAGTTTTTTCCAAACAGGTGAATAATATATTTCATTGGTTTTTAAATTCCAGTCAAATAGTCCATCATTTACAGACTGCATTGCCAATTCAAAACGTTTTTTTTCCTCAATAAGTGCATCAATGGCCATTTTTTGTTCTGTAATATCTGCATGGTTGCCGATCATGTAGACAGCCTCACCATTTTCGTCTCTTTCAACCACCTTTGCAACTGTTCTTGCCCATCGATACGCACCACTTTTGGTTCTCAGGCGAAATTCATTTACATATAAATCGGGTTTTGTTTTTAAATATTCATTGGCGACTGCCAAAACTTTATCTTTGTCTTCAGGATGAATCAGGTTTACCCAATTTTCAAAGTTTGCTTGAAATTCATTTGGCATAAAGCCCAGCATTTCATAATACTTGGGACTGAAATAAAGCGTATTGGTTTTAAAATTCCAGGACCAAATGCCATCAGCAGTCGCATCCAGTGTCAGCTGAAGTTCTTTTTTACTTTTACGTAGATCCTCCTCAGCTTTTTTTCGTTGATTTATTTCAGTGGCGCGCTTTCGGTTAAAATATAATAAAAAAGCGGTGCCCATAATCAGTAAAACAATAACAGCAATGGCAATAGAAAAGATTTTTTTTACCCATGTATAGTCGATTTCTTGACTGGGATTGTATAACAAATCCTTCAGGGAATAGTTGCGACCAATCAAACCCAATTTTTCGTAAGTTTTGGCAATATGATGCCATCGCCCTTTATTCATATGACCAATTTGAACCACCTGAGGCATGATAATGTTTTGAATCGATTCCGCTTCATATTTGAGATGTTGACGCGTTTTACGCACGTCATATTCTTTTAAAAGGATTTCGATGATTTCATCCTGGTGCTCCATAGCATATTCCCATCCGCGCAAAGAAGCATCCAAAAAATGGGCAACGCGTTGGGGATCGTTTGCAATCTCATGTTTAGTGGTAAATAAACAGTCACTGTAAAAATCCACTCCATAGGTTTGGGGTGAAATGATGCCTGGTTCAATATTCTCTTGAAGCAGATGCCATGGTTCATTTGTAATATAAGCACTGACAGCATCTGTACGCCCTTTTATTAAATCATTTAAATCATAGGATTGATCCATGCGATGAATGGAATCAATTGATATTCCTTCATTTAAGAATGCTGCAAGAATATCGGCATCCAGTTTCCCCGGCAACAACATGACTTTTTTGCCAATAAGATCCTGTAGGTTCGTTATGCCGGAATCCCTTCTTACCAAAAGAATGGATGGAGAATGTTGAAATATGGGTGCTAATACGACAAATGGTTCCCCATCCATATAATGAAGCAACAGCTCGGTGCCAGCAACACCATAATGCGCACGACCTTCAAGAAGTTCTTTACGTGCAAATTTCCCCATGCCCCCTTCAATGATAGTCACATTTAACCCAACTTCTTTGTAGTATCCTTTATGTAATGCGGCATAATAGCCGGCAAACTGGAATTGATGTTTCCAGGCCAACTGAAGGAATACTTTATCTGATGCTTTAGATGGTGTAACACTACATAAAAGTGGCAACAGAATAAGTATGAATAATTTGAATCTTTGATATGATTTTTGTAGCATGTTTTTATTCCAGGTTATGATTATCTAATAGAATATAAACACTCGATCCCACGCAGAGCGTGGGAATGCATATGGAACGCTCTGCGTCCCCTGTGCTCGTATCTCGGTCGCCCAATACACAGGACGCAGAGCGTCTAGGATGCATTCCCACGCAGAGCGTGGGATCGAGCGGGCTTGCTTAGCCTGACGGTCATGGGCTTTAGCCCTACGCTGTTCTTGGATTGCCGAAATAAATGATTTGAGTGTAACCAAAATAGCCGATGAATACAATTTGTTCATCGGCTATTTTGGTTACACTCAAATCATTTTTCAATGATCATCAATGAATGTCCGACTTTTTTGGAATGCACTAACACTATTCTTTTTATAAACAATGTTCAAGAGATATTTTGATCGTTTCATGGCTTTTTCATTTGAGTGTAACCAAAATGACTGGAATT